>CEOC01016509.1_pt1 | contig 51578 bp, 54 predicted proteins | sample 356191 | NCBI WGS metagenome assembly CEOC01 (sample SAMEA2619952, study PRJEB7988) | marine metagenome | biome: marine biome (ENVO:00000447); feature: deep chlorophyll maximum layer (ENVO:xxxxxxxx); material: "saline water (ENVO:00002010), including plankton (ENVO:xxxxxxxx)" | depth 17 m
GACTACAACCCTGTATGACTTGGCCCCTGGTTCAACTCAAGTGTTATTTGAATCAGTGTACGTGGATGGCGCTGAGGAATTTACAGTTCAAACAACATCTAGTGTTGATCAATTTCCAGAAAACGACGCATCATGGTGGCCTATTTCTGTTATTGATGGAGACCTTTTGGAGATAAAGGTTTCAACAGATGTCTGGGCAAATGAAACCAGCTGGTGGCTGTATGACAGCAACTACGAGGTTGTGGCTCAGGATAGCGGATATCCTTTTGGATCAGTCGATTACCTTTATGAGGCTTGCATCTATGACGAGTGCTACACGTTCGTAGTTCAGGACACTAACGGTGATGGATTCTGTCAAATTGATTTTGACAATGACGGAAGCTGCGACATAGGCGCCGAGGGCCTCGTGGCGACAGTAGGTCTTGATACTCTAGCGGCCACGGGATTCGGACTTGAGTTCTCTATGTGGGAGCAAACATTTTGCAACTCACTGCCTCAGTGCAATATGGACTACGACGGTGACGGATACATTGGCTCTCAAGATGTTCTGGAGCTGCTTGTAGACCTTGGGTGCGAAGGCAACTGCTATACAGATCCCAACAACGACCAAATTGTAAACATCCAGGACTTGCTGCTTATGCTTGCGAGCACTGGACCATGCCCTGAAGAATGAAAAAACTTTTACTTTTCTTTTTGCCCATACTAGGTTACGGGCAATGCGATATGGAGATACTGGGATTTGACCCCGTATCTACCGATTTGTTACTTGTCGTAAACGGGGGTCAGTGCGGAACCGAGGCTGACAGCATTGGTGAGTTTATACTCGCACTTGGATTTAACCCACCCCCTGACGTCTCACCGTGGCCTTGTTTTGGCAACGAAGACTGGATGCTTCTGCTCTACCCGCTAGACTTTCCTGGGTTTGACATAGGCGAGGGGTCAGACAACATACTTCAGTCTGGAGACACCTTGCTCTTCAACATAGTCGAGGACACACCAATGGCAGGCAGTGGAACTCTTGCGTGCTGGGAGCAAGCCTTACAAGAGGGTATATTTTTTGACGACTGTATGGTGCTTACAATCATGCAGATCAATGACAGCGAGTGCATTGACGGATCGTGCGAAGGCCTCGCTGGTTTTCCCTACCCAGATGAAAACATATCCAACAACTGGCTTGAATTTTCTGTAGAGTCAGACGCATGCTCCCTTCCTCCTTGGCCGCAGCCGTCAGATCCAGAGCCCGTAGACAGCACTGATACGTCTGGCCCGCCGCCCATTGTAGACGATTGCCACGATCCCTGCATACACGTATCGAATGCCGTCACCCCCAACAACGATGGAGTGAACGACTACTGGAAGCCAATAACTAAGTCAGAGTGTTGGTTGAGGTGGGAGTGCACCGTGTACAACCGCTGGGGTCAAGTAGTTTGGCGCACAGATGATCCCAGAGAGGGATGGGATGGGTCTTCTGGATGGAGCTACGCACCAGATGGCGTTTACGTGTGGAGCATAAAGGGAACCACGTACAGATCAACAAAGGTAATCAGCGTGAGCGGACACCTTACGCTTTTTCGTTAAAAGTCGTTGAGCATGATGTCGTCTATGGCCTCCTGAACTTCGTCAGCAGTGGCCTCCATCGTCATCATGATGTTCGCTTGAAACCTTTCCTGTTCCTCTCCCTCGTTGAAAATAACAATCGTCGGGACGACAACAATCTTGTGCTCTATCTGAAGATCTGGAGCGGTAGCTATGTCCACGCGGGCAGTCTCGCAGTCGTTCAGGCTCTCTATCCACGGCACACTGTTTTGTGAGTTAAACGATGCGTTGAACTCGACAACGCAGATTCCTGATCCGCAGATGTCTTTATCCTCTACAGGCGACACAGCGATCGCCGCCAGCAATAATGCAAAAGATACACATAGGGTTGATACGAGCTTCATGTGTCATTTTAGTTGATCAATTTTCTCCTCAATTCTCTTGATGTCCTCTTTGATTTCAGTTACGTCTTCCTGGGTTGTCATGATGGTCTGACGAACTAGCTGGTCCTTCATGTCGAACTCCATTCTGGTGATCTCTGGCTCGGCAGGGAGCGGTAACTCTTTGGCCTCAGCTATGTCAGCCTGCAGCGCGAACCACATCGCTACAACCGTTCCTATCCCCGCTGCTACCATCCCAAGGGTTTTGAGATCTAGCGTTACCTTAGTGTCCTCCCCGATTTGCTGTGCCATTACAGTAGTATGTAGTTTATTCCGACAGAGAAGTCGTGCCACTCTCTGTTCCAGTATCTGTTGTATTTTCCTTCTGTAAATATACCAAGACTTTTGGTAAGCTTGGTTCCAAACACGAGGCCGAAGCCCACATCAACCCACTGGCTGCTATTAACAAAGTTGTGGTATGAGTACTCGTCTCCCGTGTCCAGGTGATAAGGCATAATATTGCCCCAGGAGTGCAGCCAAAAGTCTCTTTCGTAGTGGTAGAAGTCAAACCCCAAGACCACTGAGTAAAGCCATTGATTGTCTAGCTCTGATCTCTTTTGAGATACGTAATCATTGAGCACCTGAGGTATAACTACCTGCTCCCATACTGCCTGATCGTTAGCCACCATGTCACCATCAGGGGAGAAGAACTCGCCAGTATTGACATCAATCGTGTATCCCTGTTCTAGCGCCAGTGCAGTGTAGTGTATCTGGTTGTTTTCCAGCAGCCATATCTGCAATGGGTCGTACCCGTATGGTTGAGAAATCCTTTGGGCTACACCTGCGTTCAAAGAGAGCTTAGGCCCCAGCTTCAACCTGAGTCTTTCTGACGCCTCAAAGTATCTAACATCCGCAAATCCATCCTGCAGGTATTCAGCTTTTGCAACCCATCCGTCCGCGACGTATCTGGCAAAGTAGTCTTGATCAAGAAAGTTCTTGCCCTGCTGTCTGCGCCAGTCTGCTTCAGCTAAGAACTCAAACCCATCGTACTTACCAACCGTTGCTGCGTCACCGTAAGTTTTCTCTGTCCCGTCGTAAAACACATTGGCCCTGTTCTCGTACCCAAATCTTGCGATCTTTCTTACCCCAAGAGTAAGGGAGTAGTCGAACGGAGTTTCTACAACTTCAGTGGTGAGCGGTCCTGTGGCCACAGAAAACACATCTCTGTCCGACACAGAGTTACCACCATTCACCGCAGCATAGAAGGTAGATCTCCTTAGCACATCTTTGTAGAAGTCACTCTGACCAAACGCCAGAAGAGGCATGCAGATAAGTACAAGAGCTATAATCCTTTTCATTGTCTCACGATTGTTTCCCTCTTGATTCTGCCTTTGTAGTTGGCCATGATTACATACGGACCTGGAGAGGGCAGCTCAACTGTTCTCCCTGTCGTTGTTTCGACCTCCCTGCCCCTTGCATCAAACACAGTGACGATTGTACCTACAGGCGCCTGAATGTTTACAAAGCTTGATGTGGGATTAGGGTAGAATTGAATGGACGATCTTTCTGCTGTGCTTACCGACGTTACACCCTCGCCACAGTAGTCGTACATCTCTGCACACACCGCATCCCACGCTGTCTCGCAGCAGTAGGGGTCAACCTCAATCACCCAGGAGTAGCATTGGTCATTAGCCCAGTACGGTTCGCCTGGACCTGTGATGCAGCCAGCGTCATACACACAGTCATCAGTGGGGGTGTTGGCGTCCTCGTTGTAGTTGTATGCGTCGATATCCATACAGCCTTCAATAACAGGCAGGCATGAGTCTATATCTACGTTAGCCTCAGGATCGTAGTTCAAGGCCTCGGGGTCTGTGCATCCAAACACAGCAAGCGTAACGCAGCTGCCATCATCGTAGTCAGCCTCATATCCCTGAGTGTAGTATTCAAGATACCCCGCCTGCGTGCACCCTGCATTGTAATAGCAGCTCTCGTCTTCGGTGTTTGCTTCAGGGCTGTAGTTCTGTGCGGTCTCGTCTGTGCATCCGTACATGAATGGCACACAGCTGGTCCCGCAGTACGGCATAAAGCTGTATACATTCCACTCTGGGTTCTTAAACGGCTGAAGCGACCCCTGCCCGTTATCAAAGAAAGGATTAAGTCCTTCTGCCAAGAGCGTGTCTCCAAGCTCGTTTGTAATCAGCACAGAGTTGTGAAGCGTCTGGAACTCTGTCTCTTGAGGCGGTTGTTGAGGCCCTCCGATTTCAAAGTAGTACACGTCCACCTTTTCGTCGGAGTCAAGGATCAGATCCCATGACTGAGAGAACTCCCCAGGACCCATTGTAAAGATCCACTGAAGGTCTCCCTGCTTGATGCCTACGTGTGAGTTGCCCCACCCGTCCGCAGCTGCATCACCAAGTCTTATGGTGGTTGCGCAGGGGCTGTTCAAATCCGAGATGGTGGCAGTTGAGTCGTAGTTAAATGACTCTGGGTCCATGCACCCCCATGTGTGTAATATGAGGCAGTCCCCTGCCTCTGTAGCTTCTGGGTTGTAGTCAACGTAATCGTCGTCCATGCAGCCCACTACAGGCTCTTCGATTTCACATGGCTCTACAAACACAGCTCCAGAGTAGTGAACGTTGCCGTCATTGTCTGAGTAGGCTAGATCCTCCAACTCCCAGACAACCTCCTCATCGCATGCAGTGATGACCACGCCTCCGTCTTGACCACCGCTGGCCGATCCATTAAGGCCGTCTCCGTATGTGTCTGTCAGAATCAGCTCAAAGCCAAGTGCAACGCAGAAGTCGTAAGTGTAAGTGGACAGCTGATCCCCAAAATTAAAGCCCCCTGGAAGAACCTGCTCGTAGAACTGACCGACAGCCAAGTCTACCAATGTAAATCCAGTTTCGTTAGGCCAGTTGTCTAGTGTCAACTCCATGGAGACAAAGGCTTGCCCCTCTGGGCATTCGCTTACGTTGCAGGTTCCGTCATCGGTGGTTGCCCATGGGTTGTAGTTGTTAGACGACTCGTCCGTGCATCCAGGTATGGGAAACTGACATGCCTCAAGAATAAATGGAACTGTGATCTGCTGTGTGTCAAAGTCGAACACAGAGATGTCCAAGCCACAGTCATTGTTTAGCTTGAACCATCCTTCCCCAAACCCGCAACAAATACCGTCCCCAAACGCATCGTTAACGACTAGGTTGTATTCGCCAGACGGCAGGGGGATGGTGTGCTCAGTGTATGTTGAGTCAGCGTATGGACCGCCAGATGCTAAAGACTCGTCAGAACCAACTTCATATATGCTCCAAGTGCTTTCTTCGCCGTATGCGTCGCTCTGAAACTCAAGCCTTACCCAGCTAGGCTGTGCTGCAGCCAATAGGGGCAAGAAAAACAACAGGGAAATTACCCGCTGCATGACTCGCAATCCTCTGGGTTGTCGATGTTGCAGGTGATCTCACCATCTTCAATCTTCTTCTCTTGCTTCTTGAGCTTGTCTTGATCAAGAAAGCTGATGTCGTCGAAATCTTCCTCCATTATTTTTTGGCTTTTTCAATGGTTCTTCCTGCGAAGTATGCACCGAAAGAGGTGAGCATTAAGATCTCCAGCAAAGATACGTAACTATCTTTTACGTTAAATGGCCAACCATCCATGCTGTCTGCGACCATTGTAGCCATAAACATGACCATTAGGCAGATCAATGTAACAGGTCTAATCAGCTTTGCAAGCTTGACATCACTACCCATGTCCGCCTTCCATCTTTCGCTTACATTGTTCTGAAACTGAACCTCTGCGTCGAGCATGGCCTTAGCTTCTGCAGGGTCAACATCAGGCTCCTTGTCTAACAGATTTTTTACCACGCCAAGGGCGCCTTGGTCTGGGAGCAGGTCCCCCACCGTATCCAGTACAGAGGGGGCCTTTTCTTTCAACCACTTGCCAAGGCCAGTGTCTTTGATTTTAGTCTTTTCTGGTTTGCTCATATCTCTTGTTGAATTTCATAACGATGCTTCTCTCTTTGTCTGCGAGCTCCTGCATCCTCTTCATTCTCTCTGTGTAGTCCTGTATCTCTAGAGCGTTTCTTCTCTGCTTTCTTAGGTTGCTCAGCTGCTTGTCGTAAATCTTCAAGACTTCAGACAAAGCGTAAACGCCCTTGTATCTGTCGGGGTCGTCCTTGCGTCTAGCTCTTTTCATTTCAGCCTTAAGCTCCATGATCTTTTGACGACGGGCCCTGTAATCCTCCACATCCATGTACTTGGATGGCTCTCCGTAAAGGATTCTCAAGAAAGGAAGGTCGTTCGCCTCTATTTTTACTTCGTTGTCTGAAGCCTTTGCAGCAAGGCCTCTGACAGCCTCTCCCGTTCTGGTAACAAACTTGCCCGCGCCACCGATGAAGTACTCAAACAAGTACCACATCTTGTCGGGATTGAAGTCAAGGTCTCCCTTCACCTCCACAGATCCTCCAGTAGCTTCGTTCATCCATCTGAAGAATTGCTGGACTGACTCGGGAGATCTAAACGACATTGATGACTCTGGCTGCTGCAACCCGTAAGGCAGATTCTCCTTGAATACAGGACCCCCAAAGTATGTCTCGTTGGTCATTATGTCTACGATAGGCTTAAACACCGTAGGAACCGCAGACTTACCAGCCTTCGTAAACAGGTCGCTAGATTGACCAAAGCTGATTGGAGAGAATGAGTTAATGAACGAAGACGTCAGTTGCATCATCGCTGTGTCAATCTCTTTGTGTCCAGCCCCAACTTCAACGGCACTGCTACCCAGATTTGCAAACAAGCTGAATCCGTATGGGAGAGGGACCTTGTAGTAGTCTTTCCCGTTGGGGCGCATGATGATGAGGTTTCTTTCCTTGATGTAGTCTGGTATCTTGTTGTAGTACAACTCTCCATCTTCGTCCTCTCCAGACATCGCAAGAGACAGCATGGTCAGCATACCATTAAACACAGTAAGTGCCGCAGCCATCTTCTGGGCGTTGTTCATGCGATCCTTAAACGCTCTCTTCGTGCCGTCTGGGTATGTTGGCTCCTTCAGCGTGAGAAGAGATCTTCCAAGCCTAGCTGTACCCTGCACAGATGCGTTGAAGAAAAGGTATACTGAGTTCAACAGCTGTCCGTACTCTCCAGACTTGTTGAAGTTTACAGTGATGTTCTTGGCAAGCTGAGCCGCCTTTTCTCTGCTAACCCCCTTCTCTCTGGCCGCGATGTAGGCCGACAGACGAATGCTGTTCTCGAATGCGTCGTTGACCCCCTCGATGGTTCTCGCAAACGCCTCTGCATTACCCAAAAGGGTCTGCATTCTTGTCTTGTCTGAAGTCTCAGACTCAAGCGCTGCGGCAATATCCGCGAGTGGCTTTGCATAGCTCCATCCAGTCTTGCCGCCGTCGTCCCTGAAGTCATTGTAGTACCTTTCAATCTCTGGGTTCTCTTTCAAGAACTTAGACAAGGCCTCAGGGGTCTCGGCCTTAACCAAAGCCTTCAGCGTCGCGGGAACCTTACGTATCATGTCTGCGACAATTGCGTCGCCTTCGATGATACCCCCTGGGATATCCGCTTCAGCCGCTGCATTAAAGATGGCTGATTGTATATCTCTTGAGAAGTTAGATATCATAAACTCTGGGTTCAGAGTTGTAAATGATCTTCTGAGCCAGTTTGATGGGGCTCTCAACATTCTTACAAAGACACTAGTCGCGGGGAGGTTCATATTCCTCAGGGTCTCAGCATAGCTGGCGTCCTTGAATCTTATGAACTTCTGCTCACCATCAACCCTCACGGATACTGAGTGTGGATCTTGAGAGGTCGCCTTAGATCCATCAACGATTCTCCATACCTTATCGTTAGGATTCTCCTTTACCAGCTCGTACAGGGATTGCAAAGCTTCGTTTGTTCTTGCTTTGATGTGTACACTTGCGTTTTGCGCAATCACCTGAGCCAATATGTTTTCAGCCTGAGACTTACGACCTTCCGCTCTCTTTGTTGTTGGGCCAAACACAGACAGTCCAGCCCCACCCGTTGGGTAGGAAGAGGTAACCGAAGACTCCTCGTCGACAGCGATGCCAGACAAAGGCACGTAGCTATCAAACTGAGATTCAAAAGCATCAATGGCCTCCTGAGACTCAAGCCCAAACTCAACCATGGTGTCTCTTGTGTCTTGCTGTATATCCCTAACCATCTTGACTATTGCGTCAAGGGTAGATCTTTTGTCTGAAGGAATAGAGTCAATGATTGACCTAGCCTCCTCGTTTGTCATACCCGACCCGCTTTCTTCTTTTCCTTCGGTTCTCTCTTCTATGAGTGCGTTTCTTTCTGGGGCGTGAAGAGCATACAGGTAATCAGAAACCTCTTGAACAGAAACTCCACCTTCCTTCATGGCTTCCACAAGATCTTTCTGCTTATCATCAAGCTTCCTGAGATCCTCCGCAGCCTTTCCGTACATAAGCTCCTCGGCCATTTTGAAGTCCTGAGATTGATCTCTTACTCCACGGGCAGCCTCTACGTCTTCCTGCAGCTTAAATATGTCAACGTACTTGTCCTGAAGCCTTTTGATCCACTTATTTCTCCAAGTCTGGAAAGCAGTGAGATCAGAGACCTGCCAAGTGCCTTGGTCCGTTCTCACCGACTTCAGCCCTCTTACGTCTCTAATTGAGGCCTTTCCATTGACGTCCTGCACCTCTGCATTGACCTCATACTGGCTATATCTGTTAAGAGCCTCCGCCTTTGAGTATGGGTCTGATGCTCCCTCAAACTCCTTCTTTCTTTTTGTGTCTTTAGCTTTTCCTGAAATATCACCCCCGATAAAGTCTGGGTCAATCTTATCAAGAGTATACTGTTCCTTAAAAACCTCAAGAGATGTTGAATCTCCATCGACTATTATAGCTCCAGTAAATCCATATCCAGAAAGATTCTTGACCCTCATGTTCTTGAGAACTACCTGGCCATAATTCTTAAGTATGTCTTGGTCGATCTCGTATGTGAATCTTTTTCCGCCAAACAGCGTTGCGGCTTTTTGGGCTTTCAACGCTGGGTCGTTAAAGTATTCAGCAATTTGCTGATCTATCGTTCCTGACGTAGGGACGTCCCTACCCATCTCAAAGGCTTCGTGGGAGAAGTACTCCCCCATTACATCCTTGCCAAGGAAAGGCTTTCTAGCTTCGAACTGATCAGCCATCTTTGTGTGGTAGTTGATGAGTACATCAACTATTTCTTCAAACTGCTTTTGCGTCGTTACAGGAAGAACAAAGTCTGACGAAGAGAACAGTCTTGCGGTTTCTTCAGAGAGTCCTTCGAAGCCGTCGTTTTCTGCCATCCTAATCATCGTCCTCACCTTAGCTTTCGCGGCTGAAGTAAACTTATCATATATGGTGGGTCCAGAAATACCCACGTTCTTGTCTCTAGACCTTGCAATAAGGCCTCTCATCACAGCAACAAATACGTCTGGATTACCCTTTGTGGCTTTGTATGTGAGCGGAGCAAAGAGGCTTCCAAATTTGCCAGACATAGCAATGGCACTATCGGCCTTGTTCATTCTCGACCTCGCTCTCTTCTCCTCGTCCTTGAATCTTATGTTGTTTGCCTTGTCAAAGATGGCCTGAGCTTGAGCCCTGTATCTCTCCATTCTTTTTCTTGCCATGGCGAGGTTTACGTGTGTCGAAACCACGGACTCACCCTCTTTGAGCTCTTCAAGGTCCGCATCGTCCAAGTCCATTACAGCCCTGGGCCCAGAGGTTATACCTTTTTCTGTGTCAGGCATTGTTTTGTCGTACCCGCTAGTGGGAGAGAACAAACCCCTATAGTCCTCTAGGTTACCCTCCTGAAAATCTTTCATTTGATTTTCGGGCATCACGTAATCTGGATCCCCAAGGTCCTCCTTTTTGTACCTAATGGCGAACAGGCCAACGGTGTCTCCAGCCTCGGCGTCATCAAAAGGAACCATACCAGTGGCATTGACGAGGTCGCTGTCCTGAACTCTGTTCAATGGAGCGTAAGCCCTAGACCTTCCACTATCATCAATTCGCTTCTCAATGTCCTCCTTGGTCAGCCCCATCTCAAGCGCTGCCTCAATATTCTTCTTTGCTATTACTGCAATCCTGTAGTCCTGATCAGCTGTTCTTTCCATGCGCTCAGGCCCTGGGGGTTCGAACTGAAGGGCGTTGACATACCCGTTCCATGGAAGCTCTCTAAACAGCTTCCTAGACTCGTCTCTAATGTCTCTCGCTTGACGTCTTACCTCCTTTCTTTGATCTGAACGGTCAAATGCCTCTTTGCGCTTTTGCTGATTGTAGGTCAGGGGGACCTCCATGTAGACTGGATTTCCATCTCGGTCTACCTTTGGTCTCGGAGGGTTCACCTTGTACTTCTTCCCATCCTTTATGAAATACATGTTTGCTATCCTGTCAGCCCTTTGGTTGCCAGTCTGCTTGTTGTACCAGTTTCTGAAGTGGAAGTAGTCGTTAACCTTGACTGACTTTTGAGCTGAATACGTTGTGTATCTGCTGCTCGTCAATGGAGACTGACCAGGACCAAGGGACGGGTAGTTCGTGTAGAATATCTCTGTGTCCTTCAGGTAGTCAAAGTTTTTCTTCTGTCTAACGGACAGACGCCCCTGGAACATGTCTATACTTTCAGCGCCCTGCTCAAGCACATCTTCCTTAGGCGTTACTACACCCTCAAAGCTGCCAAGCATGGCGTCCGCAGCTTTTGCGATACGAGCGTCAAACTCCTCTTGAGTTTCTGTTGGTCTCTTAGGTGCGACGTCGGGCTGAGCCTCTTGCTGAGGCTCCTCTTGAACCTCCTCTTGAGTTTCTTCTGCGGTGGCCGTTGCTGGCTCTGGCTCAACTGTTGTCTCCTGACCTTGAGCAGCCCTTCTGAATTTGTCCGCAAGATCAAACAGGCCTTCGTCCCCTTTGATGACGTTGCCTTTTACTCCAATGCCCTTAAACACTCGGTTAAACGCGGCTCTAATCTTGTCCTTTACAGAAAGGAACTGATCTGGGTTATTTGCGTATCTGACAAGAACAGATATGATTGACTCTTCCTGAAGGGTAGCATCGGGTCTGCCCTCATAGAACTTCTTTGTTTCTTCAAGTACGGCCTTAACTGCCTTGGCTCCTTTTGTTTTGCCTTTTGCAATCTTCTCCATCTCCCCATACAGCCGCTGTCTAGCCTCTGCGTCCTTTCCGATCACTCCCTCAAGCACTGCGTGACCAAACTCCTCAAAGGCGTCAATAGCCTCAGTGTTGTTGTTGAGGTGGATCGTATTTGTGTCCTTGTCGTAGTAACCGTATATAGCCCCCTTCTTATCCTGAAGGACTTTCATTTGAGCCTTCATCTCAGGGCTAATCGTGCCGAAAGATTCGTCAGTCTTATGAAACTTAACCTTTGTCCCAAGCTTGTTTAGAACCCCGCCAAAGGCCTTGGTCATTTTGTTGATGGACGATGCAACAGCTATTGGTATCTGTCCAGCCCCGTCACCAACAACTTCAGTATCCTTCAAGTCCACCATCTGACCCTCGGCAACGTTGACCTCAAATACGTCCTCTGTCTCCTGCTCTACAGGCTTCTCGGTAACCTCTTCTTCGACTTGTGTCTCTGCCTCAGTCTCAGCTTCAGCTTCTGGCTCAGCCACAGTCCCAGGCTCCGTGACCTCGTCAAACAAAGACAGCTGCACAGCCTGCTGCTGCTGACCCTCTGGGGCTGCATCTGTTGCTTCAGGCACATTGTCGTGGGACTTTTTCTCTGACTCCTCTACCTTTCTAGTCTTAGCTGGCGACTTTTGCTCGCCTGCATCCTCAACCGTAGGCGGTGTCTCAACCTCTCTAGAGGTCTCCTCTTCTGCCTGTCTTTTTTCGACGGCCTGCTCCAGCTCTGCCTTTTTGTTGAGATTCTCTTCAAGTCTTTCTTCGATGGCCTGCCTCTCTTCTTGAGTGACTGGGTCTCCCGTCCAATGCTTTCCGCTCTTTAGTATTTCCTGAGATCTAGCGATCTCTTGATTGTACTTGATTAGAGCTCCTTTTTCCTCTGGAGAAAAATCATCGTAAAGCTTAGCCTCCTCGTTAGTAATAACCTTGGCTGCCGCCATAGATTCAACAAGCTCCTTTTCTAGTTGTTGCTTTCTTACGGGATCTGTTTCGGACTCGTACCTCTTTCTCAGGCGAGCCATTTTTTCCATTACAACGGATCTCTGCGCCATGAACCTTGTATGACCCCTGTGAGAGGCAAGTGAGGTTACTGATATAGGACCAAATCCACCTGCCATACCAGCAAGTGCGGCATCTGCAACCTCATGGAAGTTTAGATCCCTTACGTTTCTGCCCATCATGATGTTGTCCACAGCGTCAATCGTCCAGTCCGCCACGGCCACTACACCCTCTTCAAGGCCTTCTGCTGCCGTCCCCTTCAGTATTCTCTTGCTGAGTCCTTCGACAACCTCTCCGCTCATCTCCTTCTTGGCAGACTCTATGGCAGCCTTTCTAGATCCAGACCTCAAGCCCTGTACGGCATAGTCCGCACCAACCTTCATCTTCAAGAGAAGGGCGGCCATACCAACTTCTGCCGTGGCTCTAGCCGCAGATGTAAACGCAGCCTCAGATATGCTCATGTGAGGTGAGTAGGCTCTCGTGTTTCCGTAGCTCTCTCCAAACACATCAACAGCCATTACCGCAGGGTTCACAGCCATTTCAGCTATGGACTTCAGTCCATCAGCCATAACTCTTCCAGTCTCAAGAGACGTTGTGGCAAGGTAATCCCCGATAGAGATGTCTCCGTTCCACGCGGCCATAGTTCTTTCGGTAATCCCTTTCGAATATGCCTCCTCAGAAACGCCCAACCCCTCATAGAAAACCCTTTCTTTCTCTGAGTTTATTTGGTTGGTTTCTTTGATCTTATCCTGATAGTACTGAGAGGTAAAAGAATCTCCGTAAAGGTTTCTCATGCCGAGGCCTTCCCCATATACATCCGCTTGGAAGGCGGCCATCCCAGACACCATGTTGGAAATGCTGAGATCTCCCAAGAGAAGGCTTCCGTAGCCAACCTCTTCGTCGCGCATTCCTGGGATCTGTCGAATAAACTCTTCAGTCTTTTGATCAAATTCCCTTTCGTCTCTCTCAGCTCTTTCTGCGGACTCCCTGAGGAACAAACCAAAGTCTGACTCACTGTTTATGTCGTACTCAAGGTCAATACCAAGAGACTTGTTCATTTCGTTTGCTTTGCTCAAGGCCAGCTGATAGCTGTTCTTACCAAAGCCAATCATTTCGTTGCCAGCCTCTTGTATCTTGGCCAGGGTCTCTTGATCGTACTCTTCTTCAATGCTGAACTCGGGCAGCAAGTTGTTTCTTTGCGCCTCCTGCAAAGCCTTTGTTATGGCCTTGGGGTCATTAAAGTTGACAGCTCTTACCAGATTGTTTCCAAGCCTGCTGTTCATAACCCCGTTCATTGCCAGCTCGTCGTTCTGACGAATCTGAAAAAGACGAGGATCAGCTATCGACTCTTGGGATCCAAGTGATTGGGGATCGGAATCCAAGGACTCCCCACTTAGTACGGATGGAGAATCTTTTTTTTTTAAGCCATCATACGCCTCCCTCTGCTGCCTGAAGAGTTCGTCTCTTCTTTCTTTCTCCTGAAGAAATGCTTGACGCTCCTCTTCATGCCTCCGAATAAACTCGTTGGAAACGTCGGCAGGGTTGTACCCCACATACGACATGATCTCGACGATTCTGTTTGAATCGTATCCCTTCCTCTGAAGTGCATCAATTCCTTCCCCAACAGGTATTTGATTGTTGGTAGGTGTAGTAGAATCTCCGTTCATTCTTTATTGATTTGTTGCGTCAGACCAAGCTGCGGAGGCATTTCTAGCTCTGTGAGCTTCAAGAAGCTTAAACGCTTCGGCGTTAGTCGCCTTTCCAGTGGCTGGATCAACTCCAAATATACGATTATATACCTCGTTTCCAAGGTCTCCATCGCCAGGACCTATCGTTATGGTTCTGGGCGTTTTGTCGTCAAACTTCACTGGCCTACCATCAGCCATAACGGTACCTTTTTCCTGTGCTTCCTGAAGCGTGGGTGCGTATCTAATTTTGTTATCCTCGTCCATGTACTTATACACCTCCGTAGGGACAACGTCAAATATTCTTGCCGTAATATCTCCCGTTCTTGGATCAATACCAAAACCGTGAATTTCGTAGTCACCGCCATCAGCCATCATACTGGCCTCAACCTTTATGGGCTCCTTCATAGCCGTCATGGAGTATGAGAGAGCGCTTTCAGGCTGAGGACCAGTTTCTTGATCCCCAGACTCACCTAGTCCAGCAAACACATAGTTAGACTCCTCTTGATCTTCTTGATAGGCGTCACTAAGTCTCTTTTCCTTCAGCTTCTGATCAATGTCTTTTTTGGTTCTAGCGTACTCAACAAACTTCTCTCTTTCCGCATCAATAAGTCTCCAACCACTTCCGTCGTCTCCCCATACCGCATTCCAGTCTTCATCAGAGCCCTGAAAGATTTCTCTTGAGTTTGGGCCCAGCTGCCAAGCTTTCGGCTGATCTGTGTTCGGCTCAAAGAACTCAAACGCAGCACCTTCTCTTGCAGAGCCCTCAAGCCCAAAGCCACCAGCTCTTTCGCCAGTGTCTACGTAGTCCTCAAGTATCTGCAGGCGAAGTGCTTGACCGTTGCGATTACTATTCTCTGTGAGTGTGTTGTACTCCTTTCTCGCTTCCTCTGCTTTAAAGACACCACCTCCCCTGGCCAGTATTCTCCCCTGTACAGCCTCATTCATGGCCGATGTCTGAAGATCGCCTATATCGGTCTTTTGTTGCTGTGGGATGTAGGCAGAAAAGTCCATGAGTTGAGGCGCCTCATCAAAAGGAATCAAGCCTTCTTCTGTCTGAACCATGATTTGACCATCCTGATAGACTATTTCCTTTCTGAAGGACTGGTCCATTTGAGCGACTGTAGAAGCATCAATGTCTTGATACTCCATGCCGACTTCAAGGCCCGCATTGAGGTTGTCTCTCGTGGCTCTGTCTGCCACAGACAGCGTGTCAGCAAACTTTCTTTCTTCTGCAAGTTGAGTCTCTCTGTTCTTAAAGAAGTCGTACTTCTGGGTAAATTCTGCAATAAGAGACTGAGCCTCCACAGGGTCGTTTGCCTCTCTAATCTTAGCCTTCAATTCATTTGCAGCTTGTGTGAGCGCTGGAGCTGCATCGGGGCCTGCTGCAGCTATGTCAAATCCAGCAACAGTGTTGAGGTCTTCTCTCATCATGTTTTGAGACCTCTCATATATTCTTCTAGCCTCCTTCTTCTTCGCTTGAAGAGATGCGTCAGCAGACCTAATAGCTCCCGCAATACCAGCACCCTGCTGAGCCACAAGTTGTTGCTGAGCTGAAGGGGCAGAGCCTCCCCCCTGTCCTCTTTGTCCTACTGGTACGTACATTAGTCTTGGAATTGAGGCTTAGACATCAAATCCTTCATGAACTCAAGGAGGCCTTTTTCGTCGCCTTTTTTAATGAGCTTTTCCATCATTTCGGATTGATCTGGGTTGAACACCAGCTCTCCGCCTGTGAGTTCAGCCTCTTTCTTTCCGTCCTCCTCGTCGATGACAGCCTTCTTGTTGGTCTTGTGGTTAAACTCACCCTTGGTCTTGAAGCCTTCATCCGCCATATATCTCATGCCAGCCTCAGCTTTGATCTTAAGTCCGTGCTCACCATCGTCTCCTTCGCCTGGGTTTCCTGGCTCGAAGTCTTTAAGCAATGTTGCCAGCGCCGTGGCGGTCTGCATGCCGCTTGCGGATGCGGCAGGTCCAGCAGCTTGCTCCCTTTCAGCGAGATCGAGAAGCTCTCTTCTGCCTTCGTCTGCTGCCATAGCTCCTCTATCCATAAGAAGCTGATCAATAGCTGACTGAAAGTCTTTTTCTTTCTCTGTAAGTGCAGCTCTCTGAGCGTCAGAAGCCGTCTTCATGCCAAGCACCTTGGCGCGACGCTCGTCGTCTCCCAGATTGAGTTGCTCCAGAGTATTTACAATTCCAGCAGCCGATCTTGGGTCGCCAGACTGCAGCGCAGAAACAATGTCGCTTCTTTGCTCTTGAAGTCTTTTATCTCCAGCCCCCAGCAAGGCTTCTGCAGCCTCCTTCTGAGCTTGAATGTAGTCTTCACTAGCTTGAGTCACTGCAGGTCTAGCACGCAGCTTCTCAAGCATCTTTTCGTATGACTTTCTGCCTGCTTCTTGTTGCTCAAGGGCAGCTGCTCTTCTTTCGTCAATACCAGCCTCAAGGCCTTTTCTTGCTCGGCCCCTTTCTAGGGCACCCGCCCCGAGTGTCAGGGCTGCTCTACCAAGCTTCTTTCCTTGGTCTGATTTTAAGAAGTCGAACATCTTGTCGAACGGAATATCTGCCATGATTGCAAAAGTAATAAATGTTATCTATCGTGGTCAAGGTCTGTAGGCTCGTAGTCAACGCTTACTGCGAAAACCTCAAAGTCGCCAGACCCAAGTGTAATAAGGGAGTCTGCAAACTGACCACGAGCTTGATCTCCATTAGAGTTAAGATAAACAAGAAACAGTGGTGTGCCAGCTGCAAAGTCAGGTGAGCCCTCAGCAAAGAACCCGTTCGCAAACACTCTAAGCATATCTGGTGAGGTCTCCTCGTCAAAGTTGGCTGGGTCGTTTACGACCACGGCCTCCTGACCAGTCCAAGAGTTGTCACCACCACCGTCAAGTGTGGTGAGCACTCCGAGCTCCTCAAACCCCTCTATGAGTTCTTCTGAGCCCGTTACGGTGCCCAAGTACTGGATGTTAGCTACAGTTCTTCTTTGCTCCCCAGGAACGCCTCCGTAAAGGATTCCGCCCTTGGCCTTCAGCGTTGTTAAAACAACAGTCTTGACTGTTGCATTGCCTGTGCCTGAGTTTGGCACAAATGTGTTTACACCTCCAATCTCGTTGATGTCTGGCGTCTCAATAGACAAGGCCTTGTATATCTTATTTGTAGATGGGTTATCATTAAACGTAATCCCAATTACACTAGGCACAGCCTCCTCACCATAAAACTCATTGTTAGTAGATGCAGACTCATCGTGCTTCCAAAACGGAGTAATGCCCGCCTGTGGGCACGACACATGGTGCTGCTGAATCCAAGCCATCATGGACGGAACGTAGCTTAGTCTTGTTGACCAAAAATTTTCGCTGTTGTTTAGGGCTACTGTCTGTCTCATTCTAAATCTTCTGAGTTTAAGAATATGGCCTGAGTACCATCAAATGTAATCTCGTTGTCAAATTCAATGCCGTCAACCTGAAAAACAGCAAGCATTGCGAGCAGGTCCTCGACACCTATTCCGCCGCTCTGGTTTACATCCAATCTTTGTCTCGTAGTCAAGGCATCTGCTATCTCTCCAGCAGAAAGCTGGACGGCAACCGTTTCCGTCACAACAGGAGCGTCGCCTCCTTCAGTGCCTGAGTCTGGATCAGCTACTGGGTTTGACACCGTGTCGTCCAAGTTATAGACGCTGAGGATAAAGGAGTCCTTTTCTGGGTCATAACCACCAACAACCTTGACTGGTCCAAGACCGTCGATCTCATCCTGTTCTGCAAGCTTAAACAAGCGTCTGAAGTAAGACTTCATGCCGAGATCAGAAACAACCTGTATGCCTGAGCCCCTGTTGAACCTGTAGACTTGCCTTTTAGACTTGCTAGCAAAGTATATCGTGTTGTCAACCTCACAAACCGACTCTGGGTTATTGTCACAGCCAAAATCGCCAGCATAGTACCCCTCAGTTCCAAGAACGGCTTTGGCAGCCACAAGAGACTGAGCGTCTCCGAGGTCCGTAATGATGTTCCTGTTTACGGGAATAGAGCTGCACCTATTTGACTGTATGACAAAGATTGAGTCATCAGTGTGAGCGATGTAGTTGATGTCCCCGTGCTCGATCGGCAAATCCTTAAACTGCCCCTTCGTTGGGTTAAAGGAGGTCAGAGTAAATATCTTAGAAGCTGGGTTGTTCTTGTCAGAAAAAGTAATAGAAGAGCTTCTCACTGACTTTTGTTGATCAGGAAGAAACACTTTGAACTTGCCCTTTCCGTTTACGTCAGAGTTAATGACCTTGTAGCTAAATCTATCAGACTCAGTGTAGTATGGGAACAGGTTTGAACTAGATGTCTGAGACGTGATAAGCGTTTCAAAGAAGCCAGAATCAATCGTTGAGAAATTCATAGGAACAGACCTCCACCAAGAATCTCCGTTCTTTATGGTTTTTTCCGTCGTAAAATCTCCTATGTCAAATACATTCCCAGTCTCGTAATATACAAGATTTTCTTCGTCAGATCCGAGCTTAGGCGAGTTTATCTCTACGACACATCTCTTGTTCCAGTTATGAGTTTGAGCGTTTATGTCGTTATCGCCAGCCAGAACATCCTCAAACGTAAACCCATTGGCATTGTAGTTGTTTTCAAGTACCAGGAACGCTCCAGTCTTTGCTGGGTGAGGCGCTTCGCCATCCTGCTCTACGTCGTACAGAGGATTGTCTGTTCCTTCGGACAGCGTGACCTGATCCACGATATTGAACTCGTAGTCTTGAGGGGCAAAAATTCTTGCTGTTGGCGTTTCGTAGTGAGAGACAATTCTTAACTTATCTCCTTGCCTGTACGTATATATGTCCTGAGACCCATCAACACTTCTGCCACCATAAGACTTAGATAGAGATGCAGGGTGATCCTGAAGGTAATTTAGAGAAACATATATGTTTCCGCTTGCAGAATCTCCTTTTGACACGAACGCACCTGCGGTAGCGTACTGCAAGTACCTTGAGTAAGATGTTTGTCCAGAGTAAACGATCTGAAACTTCTTGGCCTCAGTCGGCACAGTTCCAGACAGAGTGATGGACATATATACAGCACCCTCACTCCCAGGAGCCCTTTCGCTGTACCAAGGCGCATTAACAGAACCTATTGGATGAACATTTGAAGGCCTTCCTCTGTCGTCGTAAAAGATCACACCAAAAGAGTGGTTTGCACCAGCCTTAAATGTTCTTCCAAGACCAACAGCTGGAGGCAAGATGTACATTTGAATGTTTCTTGCGTCAGCGTTAGGCAGCCCTAACTCGTAAGCCTGATCGTCATTCTCTCCGTCGTGGTGAGTTCCGCCATGACCATTGTCGTCGCTTCCTTCGATAGAGTCTACTGGCAAAAAAGCTCCAACATTTCCGTTTGAAGGCGGGAATGGTTCAGAACCATGAAGCAAGGGAAGACTTGCAGTAAAGCTTACAGGGTCATAATCTCCAGAATCACTGCTGGCAATGCCTGAAGGAGAGTACTCACCTGAGTCTTGATCGAGAAACTTAGGGCTCTTAAGATTGTTTTCTGGATCTCCAAAGAACTGAATCCCATGAGGAACGTTGTACCCCACAAGAAGATTGTTGCTAAGAGCTGGACCATAGACCCCTGGTGCGCTATCTGAATAGAACTGCTCTTCCCCATTTTGATCCTGAAATACATCAGCAAGTCCGAAAAGTGGGGCCGATCCAAGGTTTTGAATACCATTGACCCTTCCGTCGGTGCCGTAGCCGTTCTGCATGTAAGCAGTGTAGTTCCCATAGTGACTATTTGGGTGTGGAGAGAAGCCCCCTGGACCCCCTGCGCCGTCCATTAAGGAGTAAAGTGGTGTACCGTCAGGCTTCTGACCATCAAAAAATCTAGTAGGTCTATTTTGATTGTTGTAAAGCGAAGGCCACTGAGCTCTAGGCAAGAGGCCGCCAAAAACATCCCTCCATGGGGGCCTGTTGTCACCTTTTGCATCTCCCCTGTCATGAGGCAGAAAAAGATCTCTCTCCATCATTCCAGAAATCTTATCTCCAAGTCCGTCGGTATAATTCATTGGAACGCTGAATCTAAAAAACTGATTCTGATCTTCAGGTGGTATTCCGCTTTCGAAAAGACCCAGGTTATTTCCCATGGCCCCAGCAAATTCACTTTCATTCAGAAGACCTGGGGTTCCAGTGATGCCAGAGGGAAAAAGACTTTTATTGACAAATCCAGATGGGTTAACAAGTCCGTTTTGAGATAGCCATGGTGAGTAGGCATACCAGTTGGATCCCTGCCACGGACGCCGCATACATGTCATTACAGAGCGATCGTCATCAGTCAAGTCAATAGACTTGATGTAGATGCCTATCCTATTCTTGGTGGCAGATTTTCTTTCTGCAAAGTTGCTTGTGTCTCCAGAAAAATTTTCGGTATCAGTGAGCTGTATACTGTAGTCGTCAGGCTCAGAGTATCCTTCATCCAGGTACGTTCCAAACGTAACCTCAGCCTTATTTAGCACAAAGAAGCCTTTTATGACTTCCTGAGCGTCGTCACTGCTTTCGTTTAGAGGAATCCTTCCGCCTGTGAAGTCTCCCTCACCTCCCTGGTCGCCTACACCACCACCGCCTCCGCCTGAAGGATCAGAAACGCCTCCTCCTCCAGATCTATAGTCATTCTCAACGTCAGAGGCCGTAAAGCTTCTGACCACAGTAGTGACAAGCTTGCCTGTAGCTCCAGCATCTGAGAAGGTAGAGTTATCTACAAGACCAACATCAATGTTGTAAGAAAGGCTTTCTTGACTTGGAGGCGTTATGCTAGAAACATAATTATCAAGCTCGTTTGGGGAGGCTGGATCTCTGGAAGGTGTTTCTCCACTAATTATCAAAGCCAGAGCCCTACTTATGTTTTCCTTGCTCAGAGTGCCTTTCGATACGAAGGAACAGTTAATGGTAAAGGATTTACCTTGAACTATCAATGGGTTTCCAGCGCAAGTTCCAAAGTCCACTTTCGCATTTCCGCTGCCACTTGAAGTGTTTGTTGCAGGATCGGTAGCCCTCCAAGACCATCTTGTTTCTAGTTGCTCACTGTTGTCATCCCTAAACGTTTTATTCACACCATCAGAACATGCAATAGGGATTCTCTTGAAGCTTTCCATCAAGCGCTTGATGAACTTTGCTCCGCTGTGTTCTGTGTTCTGCCACCAAAAGCCTTTTGGACCATTTGACACGTCGCTCTCTCCTACCGAGTTGTCTATATTTCCTGGCCCCCCCTCGTTAGTTCCATCAGAAAAGTTAAGGGCCCTAGAATTTCTTAGATATCCCTCGTTGCTAAAGTCATCACCCATTTGAGGGCTTTGATGATAAGAGTTTTCAGCGTTATATACGTGAAAGTTTTGCTTAGGGCTCACGGTGAATGAAAAGTTCACCAAAGATCCTTCTGGTATTGTTGGCTCCGTTATAGCGTCCGTATCAATAACAAAACCCATATTCTTGTTCTGAGCCCCTGACGAAGAGGTGTGAGGAGATGGAACGGTGGCAGGGGTAGCTGTTACTTCGTAAGTAGCAAAGTCTATTGGCCTGTCCTGTGGCTGCGGTGTAATTGTTGCAGAAATAGATGCCTGATCTCTGTTCTCCACGTAGTTACCGTACATCAACCTGTTGTCGATGATGGTTTGAGCCTGAGCCCTGTACGGAAGTGCATCAAAGTCCTTTGTCTGCACGTCCCTAGGAATGGCAGAGTTTACTTCGGTATTGTTAAACAGGTAATTAACTCCTGGAGCAACCTCAGACAGAAGGAACCAAGAGCCCGACTCGCCCCTCCTTCCAAGTATCTTAATACTTTCTACCTCGGAAGATATATCATCCTGAGGCACAGTAATGCGAAGAGCGTTGTTGGAGTTGAACAGAGACGAAGACCCGTTTGGGGTGTAGTTGAGATACCCAGGAGGCACAAAAACATCTGAGTAAGTAGATATAGCAGACTCGTTTGCGTCCTTGTAAACGCACTGGTAGGCAAACTGAAATCCTTCTATATTCAGGAACTCATTGCCAGTTACACTAGTGTCGTTCTCCCACTCAGCCGTTGGGGGGTCAATAGGAGTCTTTGTGCAAGCCAAAATGAAGTCAGCCTCGGTAGCCTCGTCAGCTGCCGATGGACCCTCATTGGTTATAGCCCTAAGGATGTTTAGCTTCTTGGGTTCATTCTTGTTGTCTGTAAAGAACAACATGGGAGTGTCCTCGTAGTCGCCATCTACGTCAACAAATCTTTGTTGCGTATAAGTGATGTCCGCCTTGACAAAGAGCGTGGGATCAAAATTAAAAGACGCAGAATTATATATGGTCACTACATCGTTGACGTCGTGATCGACAGGAAGGTATCCGTTCGGGTCGTAAGCATACACTCCATCCAGGGTCGTATTGTCAGGAACGTGGACAAAGAAGTATATAACATCGTACTTACTGTCTATGCACTTGCCGAGAACGTACTTCACGCTCCCGTCCTCATCGAGCATATTCATAGCGAAGTTTGACTTGATGGGTTTGATAACCCCTCCGTTGCCTTCGCCCTGCCTACCATCCTCAGAGATAGAGACATTCAGGGCTTCGAACATGTCCGCCTTGTCTCTAATCTTTGAGTCTGAAGACTTATTTAGCTTTCTAGGTAATCTCTTATCAATCATCAGTACTTAGGAGCTAGTTTGAAATTCTTACGAGTTATTCTCATTGCTTCATCCTTGGAGAAGTTGGAGAGCCTTCTGTTAGCCTTTCGTCGCTCGTTGTAGTACTCTGATCTAGCCCGAGCCTTCTCGTTGGCAGGGACAGTTGATTTTCTCTCACACAGCTTGTAGTGAATGTACGCTCTCAGGGCCTCCTCCGCATATACGTGGATCACAGGGTTAGTGGAGCGAGCTTCGTCAGCAATGTACTCCATGACAACCTCGCTGTAAGATCCATCCGTGTCGATTTCTATTCTGTTTTGATCAAGGTTGATTCTGTACTGACCATGCTTGTGTCCACCCCCAATGCCGTATAGACGACCAAGGGTTCCGTTGTACATGTAGTTTTCAAACACATAGTAGTCGTAATCTTCAGATGAGTTTATATCTTCAGTCGTTGAGGACTTTGAGTCCTCCCTGTTGAGGACAAGGTTGCCCTCAATGGGTAAGGGCCCCTCTTCGCTATCCGAAGTAGACGTGCCTGCAGAAATCTTTCTAGAGTAATTAATGTGCTTATTTTCTCCAAAAATTTTGAGTATACCATCTGAGTCTACGACTCCAAGCTTAATCATGTCAACGTAGTCGTCAGGAATAGCCACAGTGTTATTGGTCTTATCACATGTAAGCTTAAGACTTTTGACTCTACTAACTACATCAAAGCCAAGCTCTCTAATGCCCCTGAGCGCAAAGTTTCTAAGTGCGGCATCCGAGGCATTGGCAGCAAAGTCGTCAACATCTCTAGTTATCTTAAAGTCACTGATAATCTGGCTCAGTGGAACGTAATTCATTCCAGAGGCCGAAACGTCTTGATAAGCCATTATTTAACCTGTGTTTCTTGCGCAGAGTACTGAGCGATTACAGTATCCCTCAGTCTGACGCCAATCATTTTACAAATCTCAGCGATCACCTCTCCTATGTATCTAGTTGGAAGGTCAAAGTTCCTTGAGTTAGAAACGTCTGGAACAAAGAATCCTTCCGTGTCGATCAAGTCTCCATTGATAGCCAGTCTAGGCTTAGAGTCGTAATCTACTTCCCCAAGGCTAAATCCGCCCAACGACGAAGCGTACACTGAAGCTGGCTGCCTATAGTAGGTCATGATAACGCTTCCGACTGATGTCGGGAACATTTCTATGTTTTTAGCCACCAGAGCCACTGGAAACAAGTCCGTTGGGGCTGAGAGCTTGCTGTTAAGTATGTGAGATATCTTAGATGAGTTGTAAACCAACTCTGCCTGTGTTCTCTCGTCATCATTAACTCTAATAGATATTAGCTTACAGAAATCCCCTGGCTTTCTAAAAACATTAGAATCACCTGTTATGGATGAATCTGAAGAAGTAGCTAGTACTTCCTCCACAATATATCTTGAGAGGTCGTCTTCAACGCCCCTGTAGGCAGACTCACCCTGAGATGCGTCTGCTCCTCTTGCCCTGAGGGAATAAGCCGCTGTAAGCTCCGAGTACATCTCCATATAGACGTTCTCCTGCGCGATGGCAGCGAAAGAGTTAAAGACCTTTGGAGAAATGAATCCTTTCTGGTCTTTGTTGGCTAAATCCCTAACGGCGTTGTATACTTCGACTACGCTGATCATATCGCAAATATACAAAAACAAAAAGGCCCCTTTCGGGGCCTTCCTTTATGCTAGACGCTCTAGCCGATCTTCAATGTCGGCTAGTACGGTGGATCCTTTCTCCGTGAGGCAGAACCTCGTCAAAACGTCGGTGGGGTCTTGTCCCACTGGAACTGAAACAATCTGCGTGTTGGAATCAAACCACTTGCAGGCGCTACGGTCCATTTTAATTATCTGATAATCAGCTGCTTGCTTGAGTATAGCGCGAGTTCTGACTGTCGGAGAATCAAAGGATTCGATAAATTCTTTTGGCTTGCTCTTGGCGATACGCAACAGGTTGTGGCGAATCTCTGATGTAGGAGCGTTGATGTTCACTTTGAAGTACAGGGCAACTGCAAACAAGTCCGTGATATCTGTGTCACGAACCATGGCAACTGCATCTGTAACAAGAAACTCCTTTTCGAGCTCCTTCTCAGCGTCCACCTTCTTGTTAACCTCCTTGAACTTGTTTCCACCGTTAGCGGCATTGCCTGGGTGAAGCTCCAAGAAACGTCGGAGGTTGGGTTGGTTCTTGTCCACAAAGATGCGACCGTTGCGGAAGATCACAGACTTCTTCACGGCCTTGTCTCCCTGCTCGTCACTCCAAATAGAGTTCTCGTTAGGGCAGTAGCGAATCTCGCGAACACTGTCGGTCTCCTTGTCGTACACCGTCTCCCCCTGCTGAGGGAGCATGTATACGATTCCACCCCCACCCATGACTTCGAACTCCTTTCTTTCGTTAGGGTTCTCGTTGCGTACAATAGGTGGTCTCTTAGCCACCTTCTTCTCTGCGACTGGTGCAGCCGCAGCTTCGGTCTTTTTAGGGCGACCTGGGGCCCTTCTGGTTTGTTGTGCCATTTAATTAAGGTTTATAAAATTTAAATAAGTCAGTTGCTAATTTACTGCAAGATGCCGAACCGATGTCTTTTTCAATGACTCCGAATCTTGCAACACCACCCTTAAAGGCGAATGCTGTGTGATCTTTTACGGTTCCAAGCCTCTGGATCTTTAGTGGTCCATCAGTTCTGCCAGGAGTTGCGGCGGTTGCCTTTGCCCCAACCTCAGATAAAAATGAATCTGTCTTAGCCTCTATGAACGACACTATGTCCCCATTCCTGTTGTACATGTACAGGTTGTTGTTCTCATCTCTTCTGATTACAAAAACCAATACGTGTTGGTAGTTTTCAGAGTCAGCGTCTGGGTAAATGTAGTTTACTGTACCATTTTCTGTGCCTGAAACACGAGCTGTTGCTGGCTCGCCAGTCATCGTATCGTGTCTTAAGGTGAAGTTACCGATTGACGTTGGCTTGTGCTTGTCGATATTGCCGCTTGAGTCCTGAGTTGTTTGGCCAATGGTGAATCCAAAAGACTGACCATCTGCATCAGAATACAGCGGGTGTGCTTCGTTTTGGTTCTGTGTGTAAACAACGTAAAGAGTGTAGTCGTTTGATGTGCTAAACTCAGGGACAATAAAGTGATCGGCGGCGTCAATAAAAGCAGACTTTTGAGAAAAAGCAAGCGGCTTTGCAATGGCGCAATGAGGGTCCCCAACATTAGACGCTATGTTGTAGGCGCTTCCGCCTGTACCAGCATTGGCCCAAGCTGTAATCTCGTCGTCTGCAGCAAAAGAACTAAGGCCTTCGTGGTTGTAGTCTATCGTCGGTTGGTTATCTGCTATCCCATAATCTATACCCGCAATAGAGGTAGATGTAACGGTTATCCCTAAGTCTCCACTGGACCCAAGGAAGGTTTGAGTGCTTGACTCCCCAGTAAGTCTCTTGGTGGGGTTGATGTGAACCTTAGATTCAATCTTGCTGTCGTAAGACACAGGAGAGAACGTAGAGCTCTCATCAACTGCATCAAACTTCATCACAGACTTACCTCCCTCACGAGAGATGAATGCGAGGATAGATTCTATGAGGTCTACCTCTTTGCCAATCTCACAAGGAATCTTTACTGAAGTCTTCTCAAGAGACTCACCGTCTGTGAGGTTGCTCTCTTCGTACTTAGTTGCCCCATTAAAGGAGAGTACGATATGGCCCTTACCCGCGCTTGCAAACGCTAGGCTATCGGCAGGAAGAGCGAGAACACTAAGGCCTTGTCCACTGTCCGACGCAGTGACACTAGAGGCGCTGATCTCTTCCTTTCTAAATAAGAAAAACTTTTTCATGCAATTAAAATAAAAGGGGGAAGGACCATTTCCCTCCCCCAGTTATTATTACGCCACTCCGTGTCCTGAAACAGAAGAAGCAAGAATCAGCCATGATGAGCCGTTCCAAAACAACGTCGCGTGGTCACCCTTGTTAGACAGGGTGATTCCGTTAAAGTTGTTGCTTCCGTAGGGGTCAGGAGAAATGTTGATAACTACATCGTCATTAGTGTTGCAAGCAATGTTCAACACCGTGCCAGTGATTGTTGCGCTACCCACTGCAATAGTAGAGGTAGAGTCAACTCTCATCTCGCTAGATGTACCATTCCAGTCTTCTGTAGTGTCCGTGACAACTTGTCTATCTCCGTCAAGAAAGAGCGGAAATACGTTCTTATCTGAATACTTTCCAGCCATGATTAAAGGTATTGTGAAGATCTGGGAAGGGCCGAAGCCCCTCCCGTCACCTCAGGTTTATTATCCCTCGATCAAGACGTGCTGGTTAGCAGCTCTCGTGATCAAGTTGATCTCAGAACGGTAGTGGAAGGTCATAACGTCCTTACCAGCGTCACCGTTGGTGTGACCCATGATTCCACCGCCAGTCACCCAGTGCTCCAACTCACGGCTGTAGCCGTTAGAAGCCTTGTAGTTCATCTCCAACGCAGGAGCCTTAGTTCCAGAGCGTGGGTCAGTAACTTGGGTCATTGGGCACATAGCGCCTTGGATCTTAGTTGACGCACCAGCCAAAGTTGGGTCGTTCAACAACTTCCAGTCGTGCTTGTGGAAAGTGTATCCACCGCGAGTAAATGACTTAAAGCCGAGCTTCACAGCCAAGTCAGCGTCGTTGTTAAACGCACCGAACTGACCAGCCAAGCCAGCAGTCACCTGAGTAGCGATACCTGCAGCCAACATGTCGTCGATAGCGAGGTCTTGCTTTCTGTTCAAGTACATAGCGTACTCAGCAGGAGCGCCTTGCTTATCCAACTCGATGATGATGTCGTCGAAGTTAGAGAGAGTCAAAGGAGCAGCGTCAGCGCCAGTAGCGACCAAACCTCTGTCCTTGATGGCAGCGAAGTAACCTTCAGAACCAGCGACGCCACCTGGAGCGCTTGCGTGATCGTGCAACTCACCGTACAACATCATCATTTCTCTGCGGTCCTCGAAGCGTCTGCGAGCTTCCTGCTCACCGTGCATGAACCATCTGTAGTCGCCATTGCCAATGTTCACGTAACCAATATTGGTCGCCTGAGAGCCGTTGACTTGGTAGCGATCCTTGATAATCATGAATGGATTCTTGTAACGCTTCAGCTCTGCCTGCATGAAGTGCTCTGGCTGATTAGAGCCTTGCTCGTACAAGTTTCCGAGCAAAATAAACTCCTGACCAGAAGTAGAATCATCAGAAGCAGAGAAAGCCTCACCGTCCAAACGAGCGAGCTCAACAACAGCAGCGTCAGCGCCAGCGTCAGCTCTGTGGTCGTCCATGACCAAGTAGCGAATACCAGTGACAGCGTTCATGATGACATCACGAGTCTGCAAGAACTTAGTCGTTGCTGGGTCTTCTGTTGAGTCAGAAGTAATTGCGAAGTCAACCTTGTAGGCAGTGCCTGAAGAGTAAGTGTAGCTCAATCCAGTGATGGTTCTGTGGCGACGACCTTCTTCGAAGTATTCGATTTGGTCAGCAGCGCCTGCGTTGTTCACAGCGCCAGTGAGCTTCAAGAAGCCAGTGATACCTTGGTCGCCGTAGGTCTTGATCAAGAGATCACGGACCTCAGGCTTATTGACATCATCAGCTCCAGTCAACAAGTCGTTGAGGGCTGAGTATTTTTCGGGTGCAGCTCTAAATGCTGGCTTATATGCAGCTGCTGCTACACCTCCTGTGGGAGTACTTGGGCTAGTTGCCATAGTTTCTTAGTTTTTAGATTTTGAAAGTCATGCGACCCCCATCACCCATGATTTGTTTTAGTTGGGAAATGACAGGGTCTGCATTTTGGTTTTGTTGTCCGACCTGCGGTGTCTGAGCTTGTACGTTAGCCGCCTTGTCCACAATGCCGCGCTGACCATCGCCCATGCCCTGCCGATAAGCAGCAGAAACAATCTTGTCGATGTTGTCAATCACAGCTCTGTGTGAAGAGAGCATATCGTAATCCCAGCTACCATCCTCTCGGACGTAAGGATCAAAGTACTCGTCAAGTCGAGAGTTCTTGTCAACGAGCTGAGCCTTGTAATCGTCATCAAGGCCAAACGTGAAGGTGTTGTCATTGCCAAGGTCGAATTCCAACCCTGTCATGGCATCAACTTCTGTGACCATGTTTTTGATCCAAGTCTCGTCAAAGACGTCTTTTGCGTCAGGTGAATCCTTTTTCTCAGGGGCCATGTACTCATTGCGCATCGTCTCGATGTTAGTCTTGGCCTTCTGAGCGTCAATCTTCATCTGAAGCTTTGACAGCTGAACCTCTTCCTCCGAGTGGAGGTCGGGATCCACTTTGTACTTGCTATTAACAAGAGTGTTGATTTCATCAGTAGTCAAGCTTGGGTACTCCGTGGCAAGGTCTACACGAATAGCGGTAAAGTCGTCCATCTCGGACGGATCAAGCCGCTGGTATGCAAACCAATCTTCTGGAGCCCTTCCAGTCTCTTCTACAAAGCGAGAAATCGCCTCTATTCTCTCGTCAAGAGCATTTTGTTGAGGTGCAGCCAAGGCGTCAAAGTCACTAATCTCTCTTCCGAGCCTCTCGCTCAGGTAGTTGAGAACAGCGCCTTCGATATCCTCGTCGGCATATTCCTCTTGTTGTTCTTGTTGTGGTTGCTCATTCTGAAACTCTTGCTGAGGTTCAGCGGGAGCAGCGTCTGGGTCTACATAAGAAGTCTCTTGGACAGGCTCTGGCGAATGCTCTTGAGCCGCTTCTTGTACTGGGTTCTGAGGCTCTTGTTGAGTCTCGCGTTCCATGCTTGCCTGCAACTCTTCTGGAGAGGAGGCAATCTCAAAGTTGGTGATGTTAGTTTCTTCCATCTTAAATTAAATTATTGGTTTGAATTACTTGAGGTAGCACAAAATCTGATCTCCCGAAGCGCCTGTTACAGATTTGAAATCTCCGTAAATGGTGTTTCCTGCAGCAGAAGGCAGAGTAGTGCTTACGTCGCTTCGTCTTTCGTAAAAACCAGCGTCGTGAGTTGTGTTAAGATTGTTTCCAGTCCTCTGCCCATCTGGGGTGTCTGCGTTTGCAAGGTGCGTGTTTCCGTCAGAACCATTAGCTCCAAGCTGCTCAAAAATCCCAGCGGCTTTTACGCTTACCGTAGTGTTTGTAGTTGATATTACCTGAATGGCAAAAATATCTGCTGTAACAGTCTCTGCTCCGTTGATGAGTGCAAATTGCTTAGGAAAGGAGTGTGTTGGATGCGCCATGATTATCCGAGTTTAGCTTGTGTATCGTCGACACCAAACACTGCGTACTCAATAGTCAATCCAGCCTTAGCTGCAAAGACCTTGTAGTCCAAGTCTGGGTAAGCTGGCAAAAATGCAAACTCACCACCAGAGATCTTGGCAATGTTGGTTGTTCCGACGTAAAGTGTTACTGTGTGCTCTTTCTCTGAGGCAAGGTTTCTGACGTAGACGTAGGCTACATCCGTCTTATCGTTGGCCTTAGCTACAGTTACAGCATCTGCACCCTGAGCTGTACCCAAAACTTTGCTCCTAATATTGTGCCCAGAATCCGCCTTGGCAGAAAGCTGAGCCTCAAGAGCAAATGGGTAAGAAAGGGCGTTTTGACTAGAAAGAGTAAAAGAAGCTCTTATACTAGCCATTATGCTTCAAAGATAAGAGCGTACTCTACTGTGAACTCCGTAGAAACACTAGGAGTGATCTTAACGTCAGTAGTGCCGTCCCATGGAACAAAAGCCCAGTCACCTCCATACAGTCTTCCGATTGCTTGCGACCCAAAGGTCAACGTAGCAAATTCAGTAGCGTTTGAGGAAACTACTCTGACATAAACCTTGTGAGCCTTGGAATCAGTGTATTCAGAAGCAAGGAACAAGGTGTACTGAGCAGTGGCGGTGGTAGTCTTTCTACCGACACCAGTTGTTTGATCAAGTCCAGTTGAGACACCCGCCTTCCTCAAAGTCGTAGTCTGATTCAAAGACAATACGTCTCCAGTCAGATCAGGGCTGTTGAGAGTAAGTGTTGCAGTGGTTGTAGCCATTTTAGAAAAAGATTGTGTTTGTTTTCCGCAAATATAGGGATTTATCGTTTCTTCTTTTTCACTCGATACCTAGACACACGACCCTTCTCTCTCTTTTCCTTTCTGGCCCTAGCTTTCTCTGCTGCAGTTAGTTCCGACGCAGTAACTGGAGTTTTACTTGAAATCCTTTTCGTGGGGCGGAACGTCCTATCCCCCTTTGAATAATCCTTATCTCCAGAGAGCGTTCTCCAGTCCTCTTTGAACCAACGCTTCAAGTTGAGTCCAGCCTGTGTTTTTCTGACCTTAGGCATTACTTCTTGCTCTTGTTTCCCCAGTTGGCAGCACCAACCTTACGGCACTTGGCCAACGCTCCAGATGCGTAAGCAGAGGGCCATACGCTATAGCGAGCCTTCACCTTGTGATAGCAAGCATCCTTCTTTACTTTCATTTTAGCCATGGCTTGCAGTTTTAAATTTCGCTTTGGCAACCGCGCCTGGATGAGGCTTGTATTCACCCTTCATCAGGAAGTAGCGTCCACGCTCTTCCATCCAATGATATCCCTGAGGTGGATCAACAGAAACAGTCTTCTGTGACACCTTGAGCTTCCCGCCCTTATTGTACTTTACAGTTTTCATCAGCAGCGACATCTCCACTTACGCAGAGCTTTGTTGATTCTTGAGTTAGGGTCTCTAGACGTCTTGGCACTAGTAAGCCTTTTCTTCATTCCGCACATGCGAGAACAGAAGGACTTTCTTCTACCAGCTCTTTTACCCTTAGGGTTTGATTCCGTGACAGCAGTCTTAAGCTTGCTTCCAGGGTTGGCTCTGCGGTACGCAGCAACCCCCTTGGCCGTGAGTCCACCAGATCTACTCTTGTGAACCCCCATCTTCATTTTGGGCATTACGGCCTTACGCTTTTTCTTGACTTTAGGCATAATGCAAATATAAAAAAAGAGGCCGAAGCCTCTTTTTATACATTTCGCCACAATTATTTAAGCGCCACCGACTACATGCTGAAGCTGATTACACACCCTTCTTGTAATCTCGCCTTTTATGAATGGGACAGACATCCCCGTATTAGCGGTTCCGTTGTCAGCGTCAAATAGGTCTAAGGTCCCAGTATTTTCTATGGTTACGATAAATAAATCGTAGGCTCTGTTGAGTGAGTTGTTAGAAGTAAAATTGATTTCGAAAAACTTATCAGTAAGCCCTGAGTTTGCAAAATTAGCAGCAGTGAGGTCATGGAAGCCCATCAGCTCCCACTCTATGCTGTCGGGGTCAGGCTGCTCCAGGCCGCCAGCTTGGGCGGTTTTGGCCTGATAGATTCTTATTCTTGCAGAAATTCCATCGTCGTCCAGATCGAGGCCTGAGGATGCGTAGCTGGGGGCAAAGAAGAACGCCATGGAAAAGGTGTAAATCCTATTCGCGTTGGCTACTCCTGGAAGAACGCCCTCGTTGTGATGACAAGATATCCAGGACGCACCCCCCATGTCATTCGACTGAAGGTTATCAATACGCATCGCCCCCACATTACTCACTGTCCTTATGAACGTGTCTCCAATATCTGTAGATTGTGCAGTACCGTATCTTACGCCCTTGTTGTCTTTGTCGTTTATACTGGGCATCGCAAAAGGAGATCCTCCACTTATGCCCCAAGTCTCTGTGCCAGGAGGTATGGTACCTGACGTTGAACTAGCGGTTGTTGGGAAGAACACAACCTCAAATGGAGTTGTTACACCAATCTCATTTATCAGTCTGCGTCTCAAAGAAAACTGCTCAAAGGAATCATCCCCATAAAGAGTTATCGAATCGGTGTAAAATACAGGAGTAGCAGGAGTTCCAGCCAAAAGCTCGGCTTCAGTAGGCCTGCTTTTTATCAAAACTGCATGCTCACCTGCATCTCCATCCTGAATTAGGTTTATATAAAGCTCACCATCTTCTGACCCTGGAGTAGCATCAGATATCTTCGCGCCTATTTCAGAGTAAACCCTTTGACTCCCTGAGGAGTTTTTTGCCTTGTACTCAAGCACACCAAGCTTCTGGTTGGTCGCGCCCGTGTTGGCTCTCATCAACCTCATTACGGGGCCCGCCGTGTCGTCTCCTGAATAAACATTGTTTGCGGTGAGGTCTGATTGAACAGCAAACAAAGGTGTAATACCCAGAAAAGCGCCAGTTGCAGTAAAGTTACATATTGCCGTCTCGAAGTTCGTGGAGAGCAACGAGTTCATGTATATGCTGGTTGCTGGTGGAACGCCATTAGAATTTCCATCAGAAGCCGACATGACGAACCTCAGCGGAACATTAGAGGTAGATAGACCCTGAGCGGGCGGATTTTCTGATGTAAAATTAAGCGTACCGCCTGTTGGAATCTTAAAAGATCTAATCTGATCAGTCTGAACCTGATCTGCGCTTCCGAAGTTTGATGTGTTCTCTTCGAATGCTATTTTCTTCCATGTAGCCAACTTGAGAGGTCTTTATTATTTGGACTCCTGAAGCTTGGCGAGTCTCTCAAACTCTTTCTCGATCTTTCCAATGATTACAGAAACGCGCTGAGCGTCACTAATTTTGATGGTACAACCATCCAGTGCCTGCTTAACAAACACCACTTCGTCGATAGTCAACTTCATGTTACTTTGAATTTAATTGATTAGTGAGCTTGTTGACAATGCTCGCTAACAAATGTACGTCTTTTCCCCTAAAAGTAGACTCGCTAATCGCCCACAAAAGGTGTTCAAGCTCCTCAGAGCTCAAGGTATCAGTAGAAACCTCTTTGCTTTTTCCAATAAGACCCATCGAAGTAAATTATTCTGCTACCTGAAGCCAGAGTTGACCACCAGAATTTGATGTAAACAACAAAGCACCTGGGTTAATATCAACGCCGTTACCATCTTCATCCATGGCACCACTCTGAACATACATTACACCCACACCATAGGCGGGGGCGGGGTTGGCACCAGTAGAAACTTCCTCTTGAGCGATCTTCCACCCAAGGACTGAGTTGTTGTTTACACCACCCTGATCGTATCCAGTATATATGAATCTACCGAGGTTTGCGTCGGCTGCAGTCCCAACATCAACGACGATACCTGCGCCGCCAGCGGATGCAGCAGACTGACCGAAACTTCCTGAGGATGTTGTACCCTCTGCGATTCTGATCGTTGAATCAGCAATGGTGGTAACCGTTGAGTTTACAGTGGTGGTAGTCCCCGCAACAGTAAGGTTTGGAACGCTGAGGGTACTAGAATTTACGTCATACGTAACGTTAGCCCCAAGAGATCTCGGGTTGTAGTAATTGGTTGATTCAACGGTACTGTCGTGTCCGAGAAGATTTACAGTTCCAGCAAGACCTGATGGTGAAGAACCAAAAGTAGAGTTGGCTTTTACGGTATTGGCACCTGAAGCTCTACCAGCGAGGTCGCCCTTAAATCCGTTTTTAGAAAACAAAGCAGCACGGCCAGCGCCGTCAGTCTCAGTCGTGAGGTTACCATCAGTCGCATTAAGGTCAGTTTGGTTCATGTGAGTGAACGTCACACCATTAGCATCAAAAGTAAGCTCGTCGGCATCTCCATAAACTGCTGCAGCTCCACTGGTAACATCGCTTGCAAAGATTACAGGAAGTGGGTTTGCTTGAGTGTCCCCGTTTTGGACGTTGAGCGTAGTAGCACCACCTGCCGACTGCCACTTCAATCCAGTGGCCTCGGTATCGTCAGCTGTAAGAACAAAACCGTTAGCCCCCACACCCAGGTGAGTAGCCTCTCCAGCCGAGGTATAGCTTATGAGCTGACCTTTGGTGCCGTCAGCCATTTTAGCCAAAGTGACAGCTTCCTCGGCTATCTTACCCGTGGTGATGGCGAGATCTGAGATAGTTACAGCACCACCAGCGGTGATTGTATCAATGTCTCCACTAAGCGAGACGGCGAAAGGTGTTGAGCCTGCGCCTTGCCCAACAGCAATTTGACCAGCAGCTTGATCAAGGGTTTGAAGGGCTGTTCCACTGCTTACAATGTTACCAGCGGGCAAAGAATCTGCCCCAGTACCACCGTTACCAATGGGCACTGTGTCGTTGCTAGTAAATATCTGTTTCCAAGTTGCTGCCATTTTATTTAGTTTTCAACCCCCACAAAGTAAGAATCTTGTGTTTGATCATAATAAAAACCTCCTGCATGGGGGGTGGGAGCAGAAGAGTGAGATGCAAATATAGCTGTTTTTTCTTCATTCAATGTGAAGGCCTTTTCTTGGACGCCAGAAGATGTTGAGGTAAAGAAATCTATTTTACCAGCAACCCCAGCGCCAGAGGCCCCCACCTGAGTAAAGTCTATTTTAGGTCCCTGCTTAGAACCACTGTTGACCTGTATTCTGCCCATAATGGCAGAATCAGCATCTTGAGTTCCTACAAAACTTAGCTGAGGTCCCTGCTTTTTAAGACTAAGCGTTGAGAACTCTGGGTCTCCTGTCCATCCAGCATCGTAGTTGTCATCAGAGAGCTTGACCAAAGCGTTGTGCTCAAAGCCTCCACTAGGTATTCCGTTGGTGGCAGACAGTCCTGCCCAGTTACCCTCTGTCTCCCATTCAGAATCAGAGTTAGATGAGCTGGTATATACGTATGGGGTATCACCCACCACAGCTAGATACCCCTTAGTTCTGTACCTAGAAGTTATGGCCGATCTGCTAGAAATGTTTGTGAATACGCCAATGCCCTTGACAGGACTCTTACCAGTTTGATTAAACTGATTAGATCCGTCTGTAAGGTCTAGTACGGGGTAGGCCTGGTTAGAGTGCCTAACTTGTCCTGGAAACTCTGGCATATTAGTTTAGCTTTACGGTGAGGGTAACTCCACTGTTAAAGGCACCAGTGTCGTTCGTTCTGTAAATATAATAACTGACTCCTACACCGTTAGAATTGGTTGCTGTGAACGTCCCATCCAAAACAAAGTCTGCCGTTACATCTGTAGATTGATTTTGGGTAACAGACTTAAGTGTCCCAAAGTCTGATGGAATCAACAAGAAAGTGTGATTACTGTCATTTTCATTGTCGACCGTCGTAGTAAGGTTAAACGATGATGAGCCTGGATCAGATTGCAATACCTCTGAAGAAAAATCAGCATAAACAGCAGTTGCAAGAGAATTTGAATCAACAACAGACGACCCAGTACAAAGCCTTGTCGAATACCTCCAGTTAAAGTTGAAGATGTTACTCGTAATCGTCTTAGACGGAGAGGCACCCGACCCAACATCCACTAGCTGCATCTTAAAAGAGTCAGTAGCTGGAATGTTGTTTGTCGTAGCGTAAGAGGGGCTGAGGCTCAATCCCGTCTGTGTCGTTCTAGGCATGTTGGTCTGCCGAACCTCATTGTCCATCAACAGCTTAACAGAGTTGTTTTGAATAAACTCAAAACTCTTGTCAATAGTGTATCCTATGGTAGATAGTATGATGGTAGAACCAACTTCTACATTTTTACCTGACGTCATAGTCTGCGAGGATCCGTTGATAGAGCCAGTGAACCTATCTATTGTAAGAGTCGTGTACTGATAAGGGTTCAGTATGCTATCAAGCACGCTTGTTATGCTGGTGCCTGCCTCGAAAGTAGAGCTTAATATGGTGTCAAAAGCCCCGTCGGTGTTGGTTACCTGTATCGCAAAGTCGAGAGCTTCGTCGCCAGGCCCTCCAGTGCCTGACTGATCAGCAAACTGAAAGTTATTCTCACCCTGGTTGTACACCAGGACCTGATTGCTTGTAGGGTCACCGACGACATCAGCTAGATCTCTAAGCCTCATAGTGCCAAAAGCAGGGATGGCAGTAGCGACCTCAATCGTATTGAACAGTTCTTTTACTGTAGATGTAGTGCTAGACGCACTTGAGACAGCAAGAGATACTGAATCAGAGGATATGGATATAGACTCAGAAGAGGGGGAAGCTATATCTATTGAAAACGAGTTATCTGCAGCAGCTACTAATGTAGATACTGGAGCATCGTTAGCTATCGTGATTGATGCAGAAGAGCCACCACTCACCGTAATGGTCGGAGCATCTGCCATAATTACTGCTTTCTTCTTCTCTCCTGTTGGGCCTCAGCAAACTCAGAGACATCTTCGTTTACAACAAAGGCTCCCTTGAGAATAGTAGTGTGAGTATCGGTGCCCTGGGCAGTCGCTGCAGGAATGACATACTGCAGATCGTAAACATATCTACCAGAGGGAACCTCCCTCATGACAGAGTCACCAATAAATATCGTGACTTGACCGCTGTCGTTTATGTTGGTCGTGCCCGAGTCTGTCCCATCAGACTCCATTGCATCAATATTGCCAACAGGACTTGATCCAGCAGGCTGACCTGCCACAGTACACAGGAGAAGACCTTCAGAACCGTCCTGAAAGGCATTGTCTCTAACCTGCATGATAAACTTGTACTTGCCCGTTTTGAGCTGCAGGCCAGTACCCGCAGCATCCTTCAGGGTTACGGTAAGGTTGAACGTATCACCTCTTCTGCAGGTGATGTTCAGGTCCTGTGCAATATCTAAGTTTACCTTTTTGGCCATTACAATCCGAGTATTTCATCAATGTCTTCTGATCCAGGGCTCTCCTGCATCGGTTCTGCCATCTCACCTCTCTTGCCTTGTCTCTGAGAAATGAGCTTGCTTTGTTCTGAAGATTCTTTTTTGATGCGATCGTCCTTTCGATCCTCCTTAAGAACTTCGAGTTTTTCTTTGAACTCCTGATCCTCAGTTCTAAATCCGAGTGTAGCCTGAGCCCTGATGGTTTCAATCTCTTTTCTATACTCGTGTTTGACCTGCTCCAGCTGTATCTCAAGCTGATTCTTAAGCTGCATCTTCTGAGCCTCTATCTGGGCCTCCATCTGCATCTCTTGCTGCTTAGCTTGAGAAGCAGCCTGTGAAGCCTGCGCTTGCTGTTGTGCCTGCATCTGAGAGTTCTGCTGAGCTTGCTCCTGCATCTTCTTCATACGCTTCTGACGTCTAACAATCAAAAGACGCTCGGCCTGATTGATGTCTTTTAGCTGTCTAATAGCGATAGCATCCTCAAGATCCAACTCTTTTTGTGAGAGAGATACTTGAATGTTTTGCTCAAGAAACTGACGCTCAGAGTCCTCCATCTCTTTCTGCACACTCACACCAAAGTTGTACATGGGGAGATCAGAGAAAGTAGAAAGGACTTTCATGTTTTCCTCTCCAATGGCGTTCTGGTAAGCCTTCATTAAAACAGACCCCGAAGGAATGATTTGAAGACACTTGACAATGTCTTCGCAAACCTTCTTGAACAGTACCATAGATGCGTTAGTGATGTCGTAGATGGCATTGTTTCCTGCAGCAATAGCTTGCTCGCGAACGCCAACCAAAGCATCCCCCTTCGGAGAGCTTGCATCCATCGCCTCATTAACACCCGTAGCGTCTCTGATGAGTCGCAGGTAGTGATTGTAAATACCAATGAGTTCGTTTATGTTTCTAATGCTGTTTCCAATCTCACGGATAGGTGGGTTTTGGAAACCGCCTTCTGGGTCTTTGCTTCTGTAGTAGAAGACACCAGTTTGTTCGTAGATGTCGTGCAGCTCCAAAGGCTGAAGCTCCCCACCTTTACCGAGCTGAACATTCTCCAACCCCTCAATATCAATGATCAGGCCATCAGGCTTAGCCTTAGCGATAGCTTGCTGAATTTTAAGGTGTGTAATCTGAAGCATGTCTGCAAATCCCACACAGCTGTCAACCATCGACTTCGGAATCATTCTCCGAATGTTTGTGGCAACAGCTGAGTAGGACAGTCGACACTTAGAAATGTCATGAATGTTTCTTGGCATATTCGCCTTCATGCCGTAGTCGTACATGAAGTTGGTGCCAATGATGTAGCTACCGCCGTAAACAGTGGCAATGTGCATCTTTCTTGGCTCGCGATCAAAGACGCTACCAGGCTTTTCTCTGTACTCGAATCCTTCGTAGAAGAAGAGCTTGTTTCCGTATCTGTTTTCCTTGTCCTCAAAGTGCATGCAGTCAACTGACATAAACTCAAAGTCAAGGACATCAATCATATACTCATCATACCCAAAGATGTTTCTCTTAAGGTAGTCATCAAAGTATTGATGGCTGAGCTTGCTGGAGTCGTTTCCGTTTATGCCAGCAGCCCCCTGAGCCATCTTAGCGTAATCTTCTTCTGTAAACTGATCTCCAGCCAAGCGCTTTAGCTCCTGTATTGAGATCTTCTTAATGTGCCCAGCGTAAGTAAGGTCGTTGAGCCCAGGGTCTTCCGTGTAGCTGTGAACGAACATGCACGGATCAACGTATTCGGTCTTAATTCCGTAGTTGGGGTCGTTAGACCTCTTAACAACTGCCATGCCCAAGGCAACAAGGTCATTGACACACCTTCTGTAGATGCTGTCGTTGAAGTTGTTCCAAGAAAGCGTGAGGTTCGTGCCTATCTGTGCTGATATCTCAGCATCTGTCTTTAGGTTGGTTTCCAAAAAAATCTCTGCCTCCTCAAGCGTGTCTGGAAGTTCAGCTGGGTCTTTATCAAGAACCAGACCGCCAGTCTCAGCCTTAAGAGCTTCAAGCTCTGGCTTAATCTGAACTTGCGTTCTTATTCTCTGCTTCTCCTTGTTCTTCTCAGAAGAGGAGATGGGGTCAATAGCCTCAAGGTTGGGATATGGGTTTCTTGAAAGAATCTTATTACCAACGATTCGAGAGAACTTTGGGAGTATAGGTACTGGCGTATAATCAAGATTCACGAGGCTGCCGTCAGCAGCGTTAGGGTCCATCGAAGTGAGAATCCTCTTATAGATATTCGTGTCTTGAGTACCGTTAGCGTAATCTCTGTTTCTCTCCCAGACTTTATTTCTCTTTCTGTAAAGAGATTCAGTGTCTTGCATTTTGCCCCACTGACCCTCAATGGCTTTAGCATACTTCAGGCCGTACTTTTTCCCCTGCTTTACATCCTGAGGAGCTAGTGGGTCTGGAAAGCTCTTGCTCTGCCTTTTGTTATTACCGTACATCAGGGATTCTGCATTTTTGCAAATATAGAAATAATCTGATTGTTAGCCGATTGGCTTGTATCTCCTAAAGAACTTCTTCTCATCAAAGTTCACAGCCTCCTTTTTAGGCTTTGACTTTTGGGCACCAAGAAGAGCAAGACCCGAACTAATCGTAAGGTCAAACTTAGTACGGTCGTTGATCTTGAAGCCAATCCAATCCTCAAGAGTATCGTTAAAATACATCTTGCCGTACTCCCCCGTCTCTCTGTGCATGCCAATGTGATCATGTACGTATGCTTCAATGGAATGTGCATGAGCTTGAATTACATCTTGTGAGTTTGATGGGATACCCTTGGTTTTGACATTGACCTTTGAGTTGGCGGCCCTCAGGTGAGAAGGCCTTGACATTAGATAACCGTCGTAACCTCTTGACTCAAAGTATCTTGCGATGCCGTACTTGTTGTTCTCAATTAACAAAGGGTACCCGTAGAACACGGCAGCCATGAGGCAGTCTTCATAGAAGATCTTAGCCAAAGGTGGACGGGACGCATACTCCACTACAAACATGTTCGATGGATGCTCCATGTGAAACTTGTTGTAGAGATGTAGCGCTCCTTTCGACCCCCGTCCATCGACGGTGGCGTCAAGGTCGTAGGAGTCAACCCCGCCTACCCCCAGCTCTGCATTAGGTGCAATACGTTTGCCTCTTTCTTCTTTCTTGATGTTCCTCAGCTCTTCGGGTGGCATCCAAGCAACCTTGAACCTGCCCTTAGGGTCAGGTTTAAAGACAACATGTGTGTCCTGCACACCGTCCTTCCAGACGAAGTTGCCTCTAACTACAGGGTTTGGAAAAAGATCATCATTGTATTGAATCTGCTCGTAGATCTTTCCAATGTTGAACAGACTTCCGTCGATGCTGTCACGAAAGGCCTCATCCGTTGTAAACGGAAACTGCCTCGTCACCTCGTTAAGCTCAGAGGGGTCACTCCTGAGGCTCTCTCTCTCGTTCTTGAGATAGGTCTTAGCCCCGAATATGATGTCCTCACCATCAAGTCCTTCTATGACTTTGTCTGGGTCGTTGACGACTGGGTTACCGAACTTATCGAAGAATCCTTCTAGGGATTCAAATGCAGGTATAAAGAGTCTATATAGGCCACTCCTGGTCCTCCCATTCGCGTTCCTTTCCTCGGGGTCCGAATCCCTCCAAAGGTCCTTGTACTCTTTTCCTCCCTTGTCCATCGGATTTACGGTGCTTCCCACCATTGCTTTTCCGACGACTCTTCGCCCGACGATCAAACACGTCCGCTGAATCCTCCAGGCGTCTCTTATGTCTGTAGGTTTTTCCCATTTCCCTGCCTCATCAAGATACAGGAGGTGAAGCTTCTCACCGTCATAAGCGTTGTTGGTAGTGTTCTTCCAGTTTATGACCGTATTAAGAGCCTCGCCCGTCTGCGTAGTCTTATTGTTCTTCGTGATTCTCTTACTCGGCTCGCGAAAAGCCAGCTCCATGCGCGGATTGGTCGTTCCATCCTGAATAGGTTTGAAGAAGAAGGGGTAGTGCCTGAACATCTGCACAACCTTCTTCATGAATATATTCTCTTGGGCGTCCTTACCAGTCTTCGACTGTATCCCCAAGAGTTTGTCTTTTACTTGCGTGGCTTCGTCAAGCAATACGGCAGAGCAGATGTTGGTGTATCCGCTCCGCCTGCACTTGGTATATAACTGCCCGATACATCGGGGGTCCGCCTCACACGCAGACAAATGTAAGAAAATATCTCTTTGGAACGAAAGGAAGCTCGGATAACCTATATCCATCCGAGTCCATTGGAGCATCATGTAGTGCCTGCCCGTAATATATGTAGGGACACCCCCATTGTAAAACCAAAAGCCTTCACGCCTGCGGCGAAATTCCTCCTCGATATACGGAGAAAACTTCTGCCTGAACTCCCTAGGCATCTCGGCCCACTCATCCATACTCTTAATCCTAGACAGCTCCTTAGGCATAGGAACTCTCTCCCACAACTGCAGGTCGTCTGGCTTTCCATGTCCTGCAATTTCTTTTTTGGGAGGCTGAGCGGGAAGTGCAATGTCCAACCCACCGATCCGAACAACTTCTCCTTTCGTACCGTGGGGGCAAATTGCGATAATATCCTGATCATCAGAATACTTGCCCATACCTATTGCTTCGGAAGCTTGGGGCGCCAGACTTAGGGTTCTTTAGCTCCATGTACTTGCCGCATGGACACTTGATGTCGTGGTAGGCCCCGTCGTTACCAAACTTGATTGACACACCACTCTTAGACTCCTCATGCTGCTTCTCGCAGCCGCAAACGTAATCAGCCATAATTATCTTCCTTGACCAGCGTAAGGCTTCTTGTAAGATCTGGAGTTCTTGTTTTTAGACTGTTTCGTCTTTGCATGAACCCCCTTGCGCTTTACGCTTTTCGATTTATAAGTAGAAACTTGAACTTTAGCCATTTTATTAAATTTAGTACGCCCGCCAGGATTCGAACCTGGGACCGTCTGCTTAGAAGGCAGATGCTCTATCCAACTGAGCTACGAGCGCATGCTCTTACCTACTGCGTCTTCGCCTAGGTCTATTGTTTGCTCTGTTCTGAGATTCGGGCTGAGGGGTGGTTCTGTCAGACGTGCCGACGTGCGCTTCGTCGAGACCATCACCGTTACCGTATGTACCCTTACGGCGATTGATTCGGTTCAAAAAAGCACGGTACTTCTTGGCTTTTCCGCCCTTTCCGTACTTCGCATACTCCTTCTTATAGTCTCGCTTCTTGAGCTTCATGGTACAAATATAATAAATTGTTGGGGCGGCGGGACTTGAACCCGCGACTTCCTGTGTATAAGACAGACGCTCTAACCAACTGAACTACGCCCCAGTTGATAAGCCCATTATGCGTAGAGGGCCGCCTGACGAAAACCAACAACTCAGTCCTCGAACTCTTCGTTCCAGGATTCATCCCAGAACTTAAAATCTATCTTGTTTTTTTGATACACGATTTCTTTCCAATCATTTAGAGTATCTCTCAGCGAAACCTCCGCTGTAGTCTTTGGCTTCTTCGATTCCCCCATTTGTTTGTAGGTCTTTGATCATTTGCTCTAATCGCTGTCTCTCAACGATCAGCTCCTTGCAATCTGTGGCGGTTTGTTTGATGGACTGAAGCTCCGCTTTACGTGCGCTCCCGTTGATCTCAGGATCAACAGGTTTCTTGACTTCGTCAATCATGTTATTGATAGCTGCTTCCATCGACCTCATCAGTCGCTCAGCGGCATCAATCGTTGTGAACTTCTTCTTCGACATAAAGAATATCTTCTGCTCGAACTCTAAAGTACTTAACGTCGTCTATAGTTATCTCGTAGTCTCGGTTCTTTTTAATGCCCACAACATCGCCACTACTGATCCCAAGCTCTTCAAGCCAAGGAGCGTCAAAAGCAATGCGAGCTTTGCGAACAGGAGACTCGGTAAGCTTAACCACTTCGATGAGGTCGCTTTGCTCTCCAGGATCAGGACCCTCTTCAACAGGCGTGAGAAGAGCCCAACCGCCGAGAGTATATATGTGTCCACTTTTTGCACTCTTATATGCGATTGCTTGGTTGTTGATTGTGTGTTCTGCATCGTAGCGAACCAAGAAATGCTTCTCGTGTCCAGTCAGTACTTGACCCTCATTAAGTACAACTAGGTGGTGGAAGTATAGGGTGTCGCCTGGCTCTACGCCAGTATCGTGCTTAAGTGGGGCGCACACCACGGGACCCTCGGTCACTCGGTGCTTGAACTCATTAAACTTCGAGTCCACATAGAGCTCCAGGCCCCCATCAGTAGTTATCGTGTCTTTGATCTGCTTGTCTAGCTCGACAACGAATAAGTCAAGAGTCTTCATTTTTGTAGGGAAACATTTCGTTCAATTTGTCGCGTCGTTGATCGCAGCCGCAGTCCTCTGGGCCGTATTTCTCAAGAAGCTTTTTAATTCCAGCAGCTGTGGTGATCTTCTCTACTGTATCACCCAGTCCTTTACTCTTAGAAGTTGCAGTCATATTCTATAATACAAGGCATATCGTCGACGCACTTCCACAAAACCTGTGAGTCGTCTCTCTGCAAATATACAAGGTATCTCTTCTTGTTGTACTTAAACAGGTGCTCGTCGTCCATAATGATGGTTGACACCTCACCCCCGCCAGCTCTCATGCCGACGTAATAAGCCATGGCATCCTTCGGGTCTCTCCCGATGATGATCTTCCGTATAAGTCCGTCCATTAGTTCAATGAAATGCCGAGGTCTCCAAGCAGGTCCTCTAGATCTGGCCCACCGTTCTGGTCCTCGTAAGTGTTTGATATAAACTTCACCATCTCCTCCATCTCTTCTTTAGACCCAAGGTTGTAGCTAAACAAGGCTTTCATCTGACTGGTGTCTTCGTCAATGGGTTCGAGAAGACCAGTGACGACTACAGACATGACTCTCTCCCTCATATTGTAGCGCTCAATCAAAACCTCCATTTGGCCGTGGAGCTGCTGCATCTCTAGTAGGAACTGATAGTCTTCTGTATCTTCGTTATCCATCATCACTTTATTTCATGCCAAAAAGCGTAGTCTCAAAGAAGAAGCTTTTCAGAGAGTTTTCTAGATTAAATCAAAGGTACGTAAAAAACAACTACCTCAAGAGGCTGAGAACCACGGTGAAAAGCTTCTGCAGGGACAAGGATATCTTCGAGAAAGAACTCATGTTTTTGCTGTGGGCATACGACCTAGAGTTCTGGACGTTGAGGTATGCAGCAGAAGACTACGATTACTCAGAAAAGAAACTAGGTGAAAGGCTTGTGTATGAGCTAGTTAAGCAAGGTTATATCTACAAACACTTTGATAAGATGACCCCATCAAATACCATGGAGGACCACCTATTCAGAGAAGAAACGAAATACAACTACAGAGTCAGATATGCTATAACGCAAAAAGCCCGCTTGTTAGTGCAGGCTTTTTACAGATGTCTAGAGAATGATTAACCCAAAGAAAAATCAAAGTTTGTAGAAATTGATGTTTTGGACGTGTTTTTGGCGCTAGGGAGGTGCCGAGCATAGACACCTGTGGCCGCTATTTGACCATTGTTCAAGTAGCTGTCTATTGGGACGAGAATAGAGTCCTGAGCAGCAACAGATTCGTTGTGCGGGAAGAAAGGCTCGTTATTCTGATTTACGAATACATTTTGGGCATAATTAAAAATGTCTAAAGAGATAAGCACCTCATTTTCTGATAGGGAGGCTATGCTGTTAATCTTTGGGGTTGTTTTAATTCTAAGCCCAGATTGGCTAATATTCCCGCTTCCGTTATCGCAACCAATGTACTTAGCCTTGTCTGAGGCGACTTCTATAGTCTCAGCCAAGGAGGTCGGGATATTTGAAATAGGAACGTCTGCATACTGAGTGAAGTCTGGAATGTTTGTTCTGATCAAGAGCCCATTAAGGCCAACCCTTGGATACACGGGGAAGCTGCATGTTTGAAAATCCCCAGTGCCAAGCATGCCGAGCACAGACTCAAGCGTTACATCACCAGTTACACCTGTGTAAGGAGTAAGGTCGAAGGCGATAGTGTTGGACAGTGGAATCCCTGGGATTAGATAGTCCCAAATGGTGTTCTGCATGGCTTTTACACTGCTTCCGCCTACATTAGATCTTTGTCCTGATCCAGGGGATACCCTAGATGTTCTTCTTCTTCTGATTGCCATTTGGTTTTTTCTTTTTTATTGCTGTGAAGGGGTGGCTTGCTCATCGCTGTACCAGTCGCCACTGATGTCGTTAACGATAGAAAGTATTTGAGTGTGAGTATATGAAGTTATCCCGTAGAGAGATCTGGGTTTGTTTCCATTCCATGAGACAATAGCCATGTCGTCTCCATTGACGGATCTTCTGCAGCTAGATATAGAGCTCTGAAGAACTTCGTCAATCATATCTTCAGTGACTGACGAGTAGTCTACAATAGCGTATTTCCTGTTGTCTGGTACCATTAGTGAGATGATCTATCTGGAGAGTTGTACAATGTCATGTCTCTGTCATTTCCAGAAGAGTCTGGTTCAAGAGAGGTTGTGGAATCTGGATCATCACCCATCTTGTACCAAGCATAGAGATCATCCTTGCTTGTATAATCAGAGAAGTTTCGAGTGAAGTCAAATCCACTCAGCCCCTGGTTGTAGATGTAAGATATCTCGCTTGCGGAAAGCTCTGAGCTCCACATCGCTACTTCATTTAGGTCAAACTGATCGTAAATAGTGTTGTATCTCGCCATAGTCATCACCATATTGGAGTTAGCTGGACTAGAGCTATTAGATGCGTTGACAGAATTAGTGAGCTTAGTGACCGACACTGCTGCACCGTCCACATACAAAAGCGTCCTCCAGCTAGAACTAAAAGGCTTAATAGTTACAGCTATGTGGTGCCAAGTATCGTCGGTAAGATCATCAGCACTAACACTCTTAAAGTCGGCCCAAGTGGTAAAAGTGGAGGTGAAGATGTTTAGGTCTGACCTTACGATGACAATCCTGTTGGTTCCTGAGTCGTTTCTAGTCGCGATGTAAAAGCTACTGACGTCAGGCAGAGAAAAAGCATAACCCCCAATCATATAGCTGTACTGGTTGTTGGTTGCTGGGTAGAAGTCAGAGGATCTAACCCAGAACGAAATGGTGCCGCCCGTCGTACCGATAGCATCCATGAACGTTTCGCTATTGCTACCAAGAAGCTCACCGTATTCGTTTACACCGTCAAACGCGAGGAACTTTGACCCACTATACTTTACGCGCTTGGGTCTTTTGTCGTTGGTTTGTGCTGCTGTAACTCCTAGTCCTAACATATCAGAGTCCTTTACCAAATATCACTTCGTAGTACGTCTTCCCCTCATCATCGCGACAAGCTTTGAGACACCGACCACGATTAACCCCATCATAAACGAAAGAGACGTGAACCCAATCAGGATTATCGTTATCACCAAACTCCCAAATGAGTTGATCAAACGTAACATTGTTGAGTATCCAGCGGAAGATTTCACCGTTTGTACAGCGTCCGAATACGTCTGCGTCCAAATCAAGTGCTCTTCCTTCCACATGCTGACTGCGCTTCGAACCGCCGATAGCAGCGTTGAGCTCAGGCGAACGATAGCCGCTCGACACGCATATAGGGCACCCGAAAGCGTCCCTAAGAGGTTGAAATACATGCTCTGCAGTCTTTCGTAAATTTTCTGTAACCCAATCATCAGGTGTATTATCTATTCCAAGTCTTTTAGCCGTGTTGCTTTTTGTCACCTCGGCGAGCGACAGATTTTTTGACAGCTTCATTATTGAGTCTTCGTTTTTCATTTTCTACTCCAGGATCCTTTCGTTTCCTTATCGGATTGAAGTAGGTTTTTTTCACTTGACCTTACGCCGCCACAAATAGTTCAACGTTACATGAGGCAGAGTTGGCCACTGCTTTAATAGAGTCGATGTTTGCCAGTGATGCCGTAGCAGCGCCAGAGTCATCATCGGTGTCCATGACCGTCTCGAACAACACAAAGGAGTCACCTGCTGAAAGCTTGACGAAGTACTCGTCGTCTCCAGCGGTCATACGCAGTGTAATGAAGTTTGTGAGGTCCAAGTTCGTGATACGAACGTAGTCTACGCTGGAGTCAGCGAACTGACCTGCAGCCTCCGCCGTATCGAAAAGTACAAGAGATTGTTCTGAAGTCCCCACCTTTACGATACGTTGATCCAACTGGGTGATGCCAGTCATATCAATCGTGTTCGTAGACCCTCTTTCAGATCCGTTGAGAGTAATGCTCTCCTGTATAGTTACTGTAAGTGTTGCCATTATCTAGGGAGTCTAGCTCCGAGCATCGCTCTAAGCATTTTGAAGTCTTCAGCTGTGATCTTACCGTCGTTGTTCTTATCAAGCTTCTTCTGCCCTCCGACAAGACCACCCTTCTTAAGCAGCTTCATCTTGCCACCATACTTAAATGGAAGGTTTCCGTACTGAGCGAGGTTGGCAGCCAGGTTAGGCCCTGTTGCCTCTGCATCGTAATCAAAGTTATCGTCAGGTGCAGCGTCAAACTCATCAATGGCTCCGAGCTCCATGTCATCAATAGACAGGTTTGGAGCACCGTAAGCATCAGATCCTGGGGTCTCCCCCATCCCCTTAAAGAAACCTGCTTCACCAAGAGCCTGTTGAACCTTTCTGGCTTTCTGAGCCTTCCCCAACAAGCCTTTCAACCCTCCCTTTCCTGCAGCCTTTAATGCGCCACCCTTAAGGGCTCCACCTTTAATGGCTGAGAGGGCAGCAGGCCCTCCAAATGCCAAGCCAGCAGCCAAAGCACCAGCAGCTATGCCTTTCTTTGCTCTGTCTTTCTGTACGTTTCTGAGGTAATCGAGTCTGTCAGCGCTCTGAGGTCCGTACTCATTGAGTCTACCTTCTCTTTCGAGCTTCTTGAGATATCTCTTCTCTTGTCTGAGTGCGCTACCCTTGGTATTGAAAAGGCCTCTATTGGCGAAAGCCATGTTGATGCCCCTGCCAGCGCCCTCCATATCTGAGTACTTGGCTTGAGAGTTTCCGAAGAAGCCCCCGCGCTTATAATTCTTGGTTACTTGCATGAGTGCAAATATAACCAGACTTTTTTTACTGACTTAGCCCGATCATAGGCCACATTTACAGCTAAAACACTACTACCCTCGCGCCATAAAGAATAAGGATTCATCTGCGTACACGCAAAAAACCATCTTTGGGTGCTTTCTTTCATCTGAATCGCTTTGATTCCGTAAAGGTATAAAGGAAAATTTGAAAAGTCAATAGTCTAGCAACGCTTTAAGGCAAGGCCTCTAAGTTGCTGTAAGCGAAAGGGTTAGAGTTTTTCGTGTGAATTTGTTTCTGAAGGCAATAACCCAAGATCACGCTGAAAAAAGAGGGGAGTAACATTTACCGTGGGGATTATATATATCTATGAGCGTTAGGTCCGAAGGACCTAAACGGATTTCCAGACCCCACCCCCTCAAACTACTTCGTAGTTTGCGCATACATTTCAGCTTTTGCTCTACCTACTGACTTACAGTCAGTTAGGTAGCCTCAGCTCTAGCCACCGTTGAGGACCGCAGGATGGGACGTGCAGTCCAGCAGGGTGGGACAATCCCTCCCCAACCTCTCTAACCGACTTACCCCTTCCCCTTATAGGGGAAACATTGACTCCGATTTGGTCGGCCTTCGCGATGGCTAACCTACGGATACAACTTGTTGTATCTCAGCGCGTTAGCAGCTTTCACTTCCACTACTACTACCCTTGGTAGTGTAGTGAGGACACTGAGGGTAGAGATATGTATTAGAATGAAAGAAACCTTTAGGTTTCATTCTAATACATTATCTCATAAACCATGGAAAGCTTCAACTTCTCCGATTGCCGTAAGGCAACCAACCAAGCCATCTTCCGTCCAACTGCGGCCCGCAAAGCTGCTGCAGCGAAGCTGCTGCAGGAGGCCTTGGACTTCATCAACAACCTCGAAGAGGTTGCCGAAAAGCCTTCGAAGAAGGCTGGCAAGAAGCGTCGTCGTAAGACGACGAAGAGAACACCTTCACAGAAGGTGGCAGATGCTCAAGACCGAGCCGCTCTCAAGACCAACGAAGTTGGTCCCATCAAGCCTTCGAAGAAGGCTAAGACAGCTTCCGTCAAGGAAGCTGCTGCCGCCGCTAAAGCGGTCAGCGTGGCCACGGGAGCCGCTGCTAAAGCAGCGAAGAAAGCTCAGCTGAAAGCTGAGGCTGAGGCCACTGAAGCTAAAGCTTCAAAGGTGGCTTCGAAGAAGCCAACTCAAGCCCAACGTTTGTCCTCTTTGGAGGACAAGATTGAGATGCTGACCAACCTCCTCGCCTTGCAGATGCAGGGTGAGCAGGGCACAAGCGTTGATGCTGTAAGCATCGAGGAACTCCCCTTCGAACTCTAATTCATCGAAGATGGACATCAACATCATCCTTTACGCCGTGTGCCTTCCGCTCGCAATCGTGACGCTCGCCCTGCTTTGGGTCGATGCCAACTACGACTAAACCCTTAGAGAGTCTTAGTATATATACTCTCTCTGAACGTAGTGAAGAGAGTATATATACAAGACACTCTTGAAACCTTTTTCAAACTTCAATTCAATCACCATGCAGACATTTGCAGCTACCCGCCGTCAGCTTATCGCTGACCTCCTCGACCTCCACCTCTCCTTCGACGCAGTGCGTGCCACCGCTGAGTGGGACGAACTCACCTGCCTTGAGCAAATGACCTTGGAGGACTTGATTGAGATGTAATCTCAAATCTCAGGTACACTGACGAGCCTTGAGTAGGCGAAACACCACGAAAGTGGTGTCTGTATCAAACTTCAATTCATCTACGATGGACTATCAAAATCTCATGCTTCTGCGCTACATGAACGTGCAAAGCGGCAACGGATTCTCCGTTGACAAAGACCTCGACGGCTACAGCCCCGTGGTGGAGGCGTATGCAGTAGGCGGCGCGACTGAATCGGTTGAGATGATTGACAACAACTTGTTGTCATTCAACACCTTCCGAGAAATCATGGAACTCAAGATTGAGTTCATCGAGAACACCGAACGTTACTTCCGTAACGTGGACCCCATCGGCAAGTACCAACAGGTAATCGGTGCTTGGGTGAACGACGACAACTACGTCTACATCGAGGTCTCCGACATCGTGTTCGACCGCGAAGAGGCCATCGCCTTGGGTAAGGAGCGCGAAGAGGAGGCCATTTGGGACTTCAAGAACAACTGCGAAATCAAACTCACATGAACGTATGGGAACGCTACCCCAAGCGGGGCACGGCGAGCGATTGGCTCCCCAAGTCGGTACCAACCGACGAGTACCGAATGGTCTACTACTACGGCTTCGACCGAGACGACTGGAATGCGCTCACGTTCAAGGCGTGGTCACTCGACCATGCCAAGCAACGGGCACTCGACCTTGTGCCCGACGGACACAAAATCAAGTCTGTGAAACCTGTTGACAATCAGTAACTTAAACCCTTTCACATGAACAAACGAATGAACCTAGCGTTCCTCGCGTTCCTTGCATGGATGGCCACGCTTTTGGTGGTGGCTCTCCTCCAATCCTAAGAGAGTGTTAGTATATATACTCTCTCTGAACGTAGTGAAGAGAGTATATATACAACACCTCTCAATGTCAAACTTCAAATCCAATCTTATGGACAACTTCTTCAAACGCCCCGTCGGAGCGGCGGTGCTCTACCTCAACGACTTCCACTTCGGCAAGAACCTCGCTGTGCTCAACCGAGCGGCTCGACTTGTGCCCAAGGACGTCAAGGGCTTTGCCTCCCTGCTCTCGGACACACCGAATGCAGACCCTGACCACGTTCAGGACATCATCAACCTGCTCGACGACTACGCCAACGACGTAGACAACGACCTCATCTTCAACCTCAACAAGTCATGAAATTCACACACTCCTTCAAACACACACTCCCCTTCGTATCAATGCGGACAGCCTACGACGTAGACCTCGATGCCGAGAAGAATGTGGAGATGGACACCTCGGTGTCGGTTGACCCTAACCACCAATATGGTGGTTGGTACGAAACCTACGACCTCGAAACAGGTGGTGACCGCTTCTATGCAGAGGGTGTACTCGAAGTGTACTTCGACGAAGATGGTCCACGGCTCACGGGCTACGATGGATGCTTTGAACTCCCTGAATATATCACCGATGCCCTCGAAGAGAAGGGCGTAATCATTGACCTATGAGAGAACTCATTGCAAAGAATCAAATCAACAAGGACTGCCCCACCTGCAAGGGTGAGGGCTATGTCCTGACTGCGGTGTACTCACACCCAACCATCCCTGATGGGACGGAGCGTTACGAAGTATGCGACGAATGCAAACACAACAAGACATGACACAAGAACAATGCGAATCAGCAGTCAAGGCACTGCAAGAGTGCGGGTTCACCGCATCCCATGTGATGGGCGCACCTGACGACCACGGCGTGTGGCTGGACGAGGTGTGGAACGACGAACTACAGGAAACACACAGCTTCCGCATCCATGACGAAGAAATCGAATGGTGGGGAGTAACCAACTCATTGAAGACATGACACAACACGAACGACTTTCCCTCCGACAGACCCACTGCGGTAGCTTTGAACGTGCGCTCATCGAGGCGTGGTTCAAGGCAGACATGGGCAACAAGAAGACTCTCGAAGAGGCCTTCAAGAACACCAACTTCGACCTTACTTAGAGAGTG
>CEOC01065286.1_pt1 | contig 49474 bp, 52 predicted proteins | sample 356191 | NCBI WGS metagenome assembly CEOC01 (sample SAMEA2619952, study PRJEB7988) | marine metagenome | biome: marine biome (ENVO:00000447); feature: deep chlorophyll maximum layer (ENVO:xxxxxxxx); material: "saline water (ENVO:00002010), including plankton (ENVO:xxxxxxxx)" | depth 17 m
ACGGAGACACAGGAAACGCTCATTTAGATTTTTGTATTTACAGCTCGTCCTCATGGGGTAACGATAGTTCGGGACCTCATGTTACAATTTCTGATAGTAAAATGAGGATAAAAAGTAATGGCTTCGTGGCTATCGGACATACTGAGCCTGAATCAGCTTTAGATGTAGAGGGACAAATAGTAATTAGAAAATCGAGTAATCAGGTTCGCGCGGCTGATGGTACCGACATTGCAGATTATTATTTACAAATTGGAGATGGTGAATATGGTGACCCTTCCAGTTATCCCAGTGGTGTAAAAAGATTGATAGGATTTGGTTATAGAAATTCAAGTACAGTAGATGCTTATATTGGTTCTGTTACAGTTGGTGCGGGAGTCGGAGATAACAGTGATATTATTTTTGGTACAGCTGATGACACAGGAGGCACTACAGATCCAACAGAAAAAATGCGAATTACATATGATGGCAACGTGGGTATCGGCAGGAGTGATCCCAGAGCTAAATTTGATGTTTATCACGCTGTTGGCGGAACAAATACTGTAACAAGTGATAATGAAGCCATTATTCAAGAATTAAAAATTAGACAAAACGGATCAAATTGGACGGCTCTCACTATGGGACATAATTCTTATATGGATAGTAACCACCAACATTACAATATATTGATGCGAGAAGATGGAAAAATATATTTACACAGTGAAGATTTCCTATTATTTAAAACAGCAGAAACTAATAGAATGATGATTTTGGGCAATGGCAACGTGGGCATCGGCACAGATACGCCCACAGAGATATTAGAAGTGAATGGTTGGATAGGTCGTAGTGCTCATAATAACGGTGCATTATGTGGAAGCTACAATAATATAGGTAGCAACGGGAGCAAATCAAATCCTATATACACAATAGGGTGGAATTATAAACCGAATGACGCCGACTTGAACAATATGTATGGCATAGGATACACCGATGGCGCAGCAAGCTTTATATCTGGGACTGGTTCCGGTTGGGGACTTTATGTGGCGTCTGATGGTAATGCACGAACATTTTTAAGCGGTTCCGGCAACCCAAAAAGTTACATTCATAAAGACGGTGGTAATTTGGGCATCGGCACAAGTTCACCCGAAAATCTATTACACTTAGCAAAAACTGTAGCAGATGAGCCAACTAATGATATTGAAGATTTGCTCCATTTAGAAACTACCTATAGTACTGATTTTGGTGGTTCATACCGCGAAGGTGGTTGTTCTATTTTATTTACTGCGCAAAATTCTGGACAGACACTACCTGGTGAAGCAGCAAGAATTGTTGCAGGTTGTTATGAATCATCAAGCACAAGTGAATATCATTCTTATTTAGCCTTTCACACTTCAAATAATTCAGGTGCTACGGGAACAAATGAAAGAATGTGTATTAACGATCAAGGATATGTTGGTATTGGAACAACCACACCTGGAGCTCCTTTACATATTGCAATGGGTCAGTCCAGTTATATTGCTAATGGCGTTTGGATTAGAAGTTACGCCCGACCTGGGACGGGGAGCTCGTCCTTTGGTGGTGGTTCTTCTGGTTGGTCGTCAGGCATTTCTGCCACAAGCATTTGGACAGACTATGGTATTTTTTCAAGATATGGTTATGTTGGAGCAAGTGACGAAAGAATAAAAGAAAATATAGTAGATGTAAGTGATAATACAGCATTAAATAAGTTAAGAGATATATCTTGTTGTTGGTATAATTATAAAGATAAAATAGAAAAAGGAGATGATAGAGTTTTGGGATTTATAGCTCAACAAGTAAAAGAACATGTACCTGAAGCTGTAAATCTAATATGTGATTTTATACCGGATGAAACGAAGATAATTCAAACATCTTGGAATGGAAATATAATGTCTTCAAATGATTTACAAGATGTAAGTGGAATAACATATAGATTTTTTGTTATTAATGACATATCTGGTAATGATAATGAAAAAATGAAGGAGGTTACTGGTAATAGTGACAATACTTTTTCTTTTGATACATCATATAATTATGTATATTGTTATGGTAAAAAAGTAGAGGATTTTCATGCGTTGGATAAACAAAAACTATTTGCTTTAAATTTCTCGGCAACACAAGAAATAGATAAAATACAACAAGAAGAAAAAACAAAATTAGCGGCAGCTGAAGCAAAAATAGCAGCATTAGAAGCAGAAAATGTGACCTTGAAAGCAAGATTAGATGCGATAGAAGCAAGATTAAATGCGGGCGGATTATAATTAAATTAATATAGAAACTAATTTAAAACTTAATTAATTTCTATAAATATATGAGTTCAAAAAAGAAAAAAAACAAAAACAAAAATAGTAACAATAATGAAATGTCACAACCAGATTTAAGTAGATTTAAAAAATATATTGGAAAAGGAGATAAGGATTTGCCTATTCCTGAACCGGATTTAACAGTCAGGAAAAATATAGTAAATACTTCAGAACATCCACCATCTTGTACAGCAATTATAATTGATAATTTTTATAATAATCCAATGCAAACAAGAATGCAAGTATTACAGCAAGATTTTAGAATAAGAGGAAATTATCCAGGTCCCAGAACCGTAAGTTTTGCTACTCCTGAATTACGAGATATTATTCAAAGATATGTTAGACCATTTGGTGGAAAAATAACGATGTTTCCTATGGAAAAACATGATAAAAATTATAATGGTGCTTTTCAACTTACAACATCTCGTGATAGGTCATGGTTTCATGTAGATAGTTGGAATAATTGGGCAGGAGTTCTTTATTTAACTCCAAATGCTCCTCCAAGTGGTGGAACTGGTTTATATAGATTTGAAGATGGAACAAGATTTGATTTTGAACAAAAAATTAGAAATAATGAAGAAAAAATTAATAATGCAACAACTGATTTTACAAAATGGGATTTAATTGATCAAATAGGAAATGTATTTAATAGATTAGTACTTTTTAATGCTCATCATTTTCATAGTAGTATGGATTATTTTGGTTCAAATCCAGGAGATGGTAGATTATTCCAAGTTTTTTTCTTTTCTACTGAAAGAGAATTTTGTTAAATAATAATTTTTTAATTATATTATTATTTAATTAACCATTAATAATTGTTTATATTGATTAAAATCAGTATTGTAATCAAATTTTTCTATTTCTTCTATCATAGTTGGAGAGATTTCAATATTATCCTTTACTTCTAATTTTAATACTCCTCTATAATTTGGATGAGTAAATATTCTATAATTTAATTTATCACTATTATTTTTAAGCAAGTAATAAACAAACTTCCATACATCACCGGTCCAGGGTTCTCTATACTTTAAAATACCATTTTCATAAGCATGTTTAATAGGAACTTTGTGTTGTTCTCTTTCATTTATAGGTAATACATCATCTAAAAATATTAATCCACCCTTATTTAAACATTTAACTGAATTATTAAAATCTCTTAATACATATTCAGATTGATGCATTCCATCTATAAATATAACATCATATTTTTCAGTATTATCTATAAAAAATTCATCACTGGTTTTTTTTACAATTCTGGGATCAGGTGTTTTTGGGTCAGGATCTACACCAACTTTATTTTGCATTTGTATATTTTCAAAAGTTTGACCATATTCAACACCTATTTCAAGATAATCTTTAAAATTATATAATTTTGAAAACTTATTTATAATACTAAATCTGCTATCCAGTTCTCTTTTTTCAGTAGATATAGTTTCTGGATTAGTGTTCAAACTAAATGTCAATCCTCCATTATTAATAGGTTCATGGTATTCTTCTACTTCTTTATAATTAGATATTCTACCTATTTCACTTATACTATTACCATTTACTTCAAAAGATAGTTCAGGTTCCTCTTCTTTTTCATATTCACCAATCAATTCATAATTCTCAGTATATTTGCAAATCAACTCAAAATATCTTACCATTTCACTATCAGTAGTTCCTTCCGATAATCCAAAACATTTCATTCTATCATATCCTCTCTTTTCTAATTCTTTTACCAAATCATCACTGGATATTTTATTTGATAATAGCATAAAATCATTTCTTGAATTTTTATATAATCCGTTGATTCTTTTATCATTTAAAGCATCTAATCCTAACAAACAATATTGTTTATCATAATTAGGATTAGAAACAACACTACAAACTTTGTGTTCATAGTCTTTTCGTTTCCATATTTGTGTCATATCTTTTTCAATATATTTTTCATCTTCATATGCGCCTCTTTGTTTAAATAAATCATTTACTTTATACATTTCATAAAACATAGGTCTAATCCAAAATGGACCTAATCTATTAATTTCACCATTACGAATTAATGAAAAGTTATTATTATTATCATTCATAAACTGAATATATCCCAATTTATGTATTTTTGCAACTTTAGTATGACACATTGTTCTTAATAAAATTTCAAAATCATCGCAAATTGGTAAAAATTCACTATAATTACCTAATTCTAATAAAACCTTTCTTCTCCACATTCTGGGGTGATTAGGTAAACAAATTAAATGACTTGTAGTAATATTATTTATTCCTGGACAAGAACATACATCTATCCATTTACCGTCATATTTATGTTTATAATAACAAACATTACCTTTACCTAAATGCTCTCCATAATTAAAATTTCTCCAATCTTCATATACATTAGCAAAATCAGTAAAAACAAATCCTATTTCCTTATCTGATTCAAATACTTCGAAGCTATCTTTTAATAAATCGGGTAAAATAATATCATCATGGTCTAACTCTAATACGTATTTACCTCTACATAATGAAACAGCTTCATTTTTTACATGTCCGATACTACCACTGTTTCCATCTCTATTGTATAAACGAATTCTTTTGTCTTTTTTAGATAAATTTTTTAAAAAGGTGAAATGTTCATCCTCGGGAGAATCATCTAATATAACCCATTCCCAATCCCTTAGTAACTGATTTTTTAAACCTTCATATGCTCTATATATTTTTTCATAAGAATTATAACAAGTTGTAAATATTGAAAATTTAGGTCTAACATCTTCTCTATTCATTATAGCATTAAATGTATAACAACAATTTACATTTTTATTAAAATCTCCCAAATTATCTATTGTTCTTCTATGAAACCATCTATTTCGCATTCTATCTACTAATCTTGGCATTATCATAGGAATATATTCTTTATCACTTTCACCAAATGTTACCAATATATGATATTTACTTGTATCAAATAAATTATTTAATTTATCTAAATCATTTTCTCCAATTATTTCTACAGTACATTCCAATTTTTCTCTATTTTGTTCTATAAAATTATCTATCCCACTATATTTTGCTGTTCTTAAAAAATATACAAAAGGGTATTTGCTCATTTTATAGATATTCACATATTTTATGTTTAAATAATATTTTAATTAAAATATTTCTGTTGAAAATTATTTTATAAAATATTATTTGGAGAGAAATTTTACTTTTACTTTGCTAAAAAAAATAAAAAAATTATAAATTCATTAGAGAAAATGCTAATACAACTTGTAACATAGTCAAGGCTCTTAATAATTTAGATTTTGGGGTAACATCTCCAAAACCAATAGTGAAATGAGTAATTGTTGTATAATATAAAGTATCTGCAAAATTTGAATAATTTTCTTTATCTTCATCTGTTCCGTGAGAAGGTGCCATCATCATATATATTAATGAAAATGCAACTATAACAAGTAAATGTGTTGGCAAAAATTTGTTTTGATTAAAAAATGCTTTCAATTGAAACATTATATAATATATTTACATAAAAAATTTATTTAATTTATTTCCTGTTATAAATCCCAAAGCATTCACTATAAAATCAGATGGTTTTCCATACCACCATATTTTTTGTTTATTACCAGAATGTGCCGGATTACAAAATCCTAATCCTGATAATATTTTAGGTTTTGCAGTTCCTACCCAATATTCAAATAATTCCCATAATATTCCTAACGAATTTGTTAAAATAAAAGTATTTGGATATAAAAATCCATATACCAAGAAAGCTAAATAATGACTTAAACTCCAACCATCTATTCCTATTTTATTTGATTTTTTCCATAAACTAAATTCTAATATATCTTTATGATTTTTTATATATTTACATCTATACCAACCATAAAAAAATATAACCATAATATTACTAATACCTAATGCCCAATATAATGTATCTGTATGATTTATTTGTTCTTTTAATATATTTGTTATTTTGTTATACATATATATTTCATTGATAATAAAATTATTTATAATGGTTGATTTATTTTAATTAAAATAATAATTTAAAATTTAATTAATATAAAGTATATTGATGAACGAATTAATTCCTTCTTTTTTTGTTGGAATATCACAAACAATAATAGGACATCCTTTTGATACAATAAAAGTATTAATACAAAATAAACAAAAATGGATAGGATTACCGCTAAAACAATATTATTATGGATGGAGGTCGCCTTTGATATCAGGTGCAATATTTAATTGCACAGTTTTTCCTATTTATCAAACTTCTTTAAAATATACTAATAATAATTTTATTTCAGGTATGATAGGAGGAATTATTGTTACGCCATCTGTTTATTTTTTTGATATATTTAAAATAAATGAACAAGTAAAAAAACCAATAAATTTATCAATATTTAAAAAACCTTATTATGGAAGTATTATGACTTTCAATAGAGAAGTATTAGCAATGGGTAGTTATTTTGGATCTTATTATTATTTTAAAGATGAAAAAAAATGTAGTATTTTGTTATCAGGTGGTTTAGCAGGATTAATAAATTGGACCCTAACATATCCTTTAGATGTAATTAGAAGTAGGCAAATTGCACAAAATATTAGTGTAAAACAAGCAATGAATCAAAAAAAATTATGGGGTGGATATTCTGCTTGTGCTTTTAGAGCAATAATTGTTAATGCTTCAAGTTTTTATATTTATGAAATAATGAAAAAATATTGTGAAGAAAAGATAAAGTAAAATATCTCTCCAAATAATTTTTTAGGGAGTTGAAAAATATTATAAAAAATATAAAATTTATGAATTATTTGTATTATCTATAGGAGGGGTTGTAATATTACCTTTATAATAAAAATATAGAATAACAATTATTAAAGTTTCAAGTAAAGCTCCACCCCCCATAAACATAATAGGTAAATCATTTAAGGTATTACCATGTATAATATAAAATATATAACCAAAACATTGAATAAGTAATGAAAATAAACTTAAATCATCCGATTTTTTAGTTTTATATAATTTATAAATTTGTGGTAATTTATAAATCAAAGTAATACTTGAAGCAATCCAACCAAATATAGATTTTTGCATTTATATTTATAAGTATTTCATTTTAATATACTTTATATATATATAATGAAATTAACAGTAAAAAATACAGTAAAATTTTCATTGTTAGTACAATTAATAACAGGTATTATAACCTTATATGGGTTATTTATTACACTTGATGAAAAACATAATATTTTAAGGGGAATATTAGGATTAGAAACATTAGTTCAATTTGTAGAATTATCTTTTTATGTATGGATAGCATATGCCAGTGTAAAATTACCAATGATGACACCTCGAAGATATATAGATTGGATGATAACTACCCCAATAATGTTATTAACAACAATAATGTTTATGAAATATGAAGAAAAAAGAGTTGAAGATAAATTAGAAGAAGAACCAGTAAAATTTTGGGATTTTATAAAAAATTATAAAACAGAAATATTAGTTATTTCATTTTACAATTTTATGATGTTAATATCAGGATATATAGGTGAAAAAAATATAATTTCAAAATATATAACAACTCCTGTAGGATTTTTCTTTTTCTATAAATCTTTTAATTTGATTTATACAGATTTTGCTCAAAAATCTAAATTAGGAAAACAAATATTTACATTTTTATTAAGTGTATGGAGTTTGTACGGAGTTGCTGCATTATTACCAATAAAACAAAAAAATATAAGTTATAATTTATTGGATTTAGTATCTAAGAATTTTTATGGACTTTTTATATTTTATAAAATACTAAAATTAAGTAATTAAATATCAAATAATATAAATTATAAAATTATATTATTTAGTTTATAATTTGTAATTTTTTAAGATATCTCTTACTGAATCTTTAATATTTTTTACATTTGGATATAAACGTTCTAAGCGTGTTGTATCCAAATAATTATTACTTCTATCACTTTCTAAAATTTTTGCTTGTTCTTCTACAGTAAAATTTTTCCATTTAAAATTATTATCTACAATTTCTTTATATAATTCTAAAATTTCATTATGACTTATTAAACCAGGATTTGTTAAATTAAATGTACCTAATGTTTGTTTTTTCATTAAATCTAACATTATTGGTAATAATTCAGGTAAAACAGACATAGAATTTTTTATTGAGCAAATTTTTTCATAATTTGTTATTTTTGTAATAAAATTTCTTGGATTATCATTATCCGTTATAGGCATTCTTATACGTAAATTTAAACAACTATTGTTATATATTAAATGCATCAACTTATCAGTTGTTCCTTTCATAATTGAATAATTAGAACCAAAAAAATTAGGTTTATCACTTTCTTTAAAACCGTTTTCTTCTTTTTCAAATTCATGCTCATTATCATATTTAAATATGCAACCAGTTCCAATATAACTATAATGAACAAATCTATTTTCTTTACTGTAATTTTTACAAGCTTCCGCAATAATTATAGGACCATATAAATTATCATTTATATTTTCTTTTAATTTACCGGGTTGTTGTAAATAATCAATAGTAGAAAAATATTTACCATTATGTGTTCCATGAGTTCTACCAATAAAAGAGATTACATGCGTAGGATCATAATCTAATAAATCTTCATAAATATCCTTATAATTATTTACACGAGTTTCTGATAATACGTGACAAATATTTTGTTTTTTAAGAATATCTACAAATTGTTGTCCAATCCAACCTTTTCCTCCATAAATAAGAATATTCATTGAGTCCATTATATTTATTTATATATCAAATATTTTAAGTATATTATTTTTTAATTGTTCAGGAACATCAAATTTCTTTGAATATCTTAAAAATTTTACGCAAAATTCATAATTATCTTTTTTAATATTTGGAACATAAAATTGTAAATTATGATTAGTCATATGAATATATAAAGGTAAGGGTTGATTTGCCATAAATAATTTTTTTAATAAAGCATCAGATTCTTCCATTTTTTGAACATAATGATTAATAATAAACATTTCAGAATATAATGAGTGTTCATAAATATGATTTATAATAAATAATTTATGAGGTTTATCTTGTTCTTTCATAGGTTCTAACATTTTATATAATTTATATCCCATTTGAAATTTATTTTGTTCTCTACATCGTTTAATCAATTCATAAAAAGCTTCTTGTCTTTGTCTATCGAATTCATATGACCTAAACCACCAATACCATGCTTTTTCATCTTCTCCTCTGTCACTGTACATATTACCTAATTGATAACAACTCCAATATCTTTCTTGTTCCCAAGTTTTTTCACCATTTGCTGATAAAGTATACCATTTCATAGATTCATCCCAATTTTCTTTCCCTGAAAATCTATAACATTCACCAGCATAAAAAGCATATCTTGGTTGTAAAATATCTTTTTTTTCCCAAGCTTTTGCTAATATTTTGGCATCTTCTAAGAATTTTCCTTGACCTTTTTTGTTTCTTGCACTTACTACTACATTTGTATTTACATAGTAATCGCCTGGTAATGCTCTTTCCACCTTAGGATCTTTACAACCTATTATTTCATGCATTACACCCGAATAAAACCAATTTAAATGATTATCTACCAAACATAATCTTTTCCAAGATACACCTGTTCCAAATTGTAAATGATATCCAGAACCCTTCTCTAAATTTGATAAATTAATAGTTCCTTCTATTCTATCGTCTGCATCAAAAATTAAAACAAAGTCTGTTTTACCTTTTGCTAATTTTAGTGCCTCTGTTCTATTATAGGCAAAATCTTGCCAAGGAATATGATGTAATTCACCGTCTATGTTTTTATCTTTAAAAAAATTTTTTATCAAATCTGCTGTGTTATCACTTGAACCTGTATCACAAATAACCCAATAAGAAAAATTTATTTTTTCTGTTAAATTTTGGAGTGTTCCAATTATTATATCGGCTTCATCCTTAACTATCATATTTAAGCAAATTGTAGGATTTTTCATTTATATTTTAATTATTATTGATTTTTTAAATAATAATATATATTATTAATATAAATGGCATTTACAAGATTTAATTATGATGAAAGCAGAACAATAAAAAAATTACAAGAATCTACAGGTCCTGGTAGATATATTATGAATGTTCCAGGTAATGGCTCTAATCCTTGTTTTTTTAACGATCCTCAAATAAGAATGCAAAAATGGGGAGCTAATTTACATTCTGTTATTAATGGTTCAGCTATTGATATAGATAGTGATTTAAAAGGTACTACACGAAGATTAAATAAATATTGTAAAAATAAAAATTTTCCATTTTCCGGTGTTCCTATTTCACAAAAAAATGAATATCCTATTTGCAAAGATGCTTTAACTGACGAATCAAGAGCAACACATCCTGCTTGGCAATACAGAGCATTACCACAAAATAGAGAATATCCATTATTTTTTAATCCTCAAGAAAATACTTGTTTAAGATTTCATAATAATTTAAATACAAGACTTTTAGAAAGAGATAATTTTGTCCCAAAAATACCTTGTTTAAATAATAATTAAATATATATTTCAAGTTTTAAAATATATATTACTTATATATAAATGGCTGAAATTGCTATACCAATTGCTGTATTAGGAGGCATGTATATAATATCAAATAAAAATAATAGAAAAGAAACATTTAAATCAAAAATAAATAACTATGTTAAACCTCCTATTATTAATTATCCTAAGGAAAATCGAGAAGATTTATTAAATGAAACAAATGTACAAACTTATCAAGGATATAAAAATAAAAATGAAAATCTTTATCAACCTACCGGATATAAAAAAGCTTTAGAAAATAATGAAAATAAAGTTGGAGAAATTCAATCCCTAACTGGAAATACTATTACTGCATCTAATTTTGAACATAATAATATGGTGCCTTTTTTTGGCTCAAAAATAACTCAAAGTACTGGTGAAAAAGGATATGAAAGTGTTCTTGATCTTTATACTGGTGCTGGTAGCCAACAAAATAAAAAAGAAGGAATTTCTCCTTTATTTAAACCTGAAGCAAATATGTCTCATGTATATGGAACTCCTGTTTATACTGACCAGGTAAGAGATAGATATTCTGCTAATATTACTAATAAAATGAATAATGTAAAACCTTGGAAAGAAATACAAGTTGGACCAGGTTTAGGAAAAGGATTTTCAAGTGAAGGTACTGGAGGATTCAATGCCGGTATGCCATTAAGAAACCAAAAAACATTACCCAAAACAGTTGACCAATTAAGAGTTTCTACTAACCCTAAAGTTACTTACGCGGGTCAAATATTAGGTGCATTCCAAAAGGGTCAGCAACAACAATCCATTGCAACTGAACCACAACTTAGTAAAAATAGACCAGATACTTCATTTGAACATGGTGCTTCCAGATGGTTTACTACTACTGGTATTGAAAAAGCCCAAACTAATAGAAGTAAAGTTATTTTACATCCAGAAAATAGAACTACTACTACGAGAGAATATTTTGGAAATGCTGCTGATAGAGAATCCGAAGGTACATATCAACCTGGTAAATTTAGGCAATCTCATAAACAACAATTAGGATCTGAGAATATCGGTGTTGCTGATAAACAAGGAGCTTGGCAACCTACTAATAAAGATTATGGAAAATCAGGTCATAAATCCAGACCTAATGCCAGAACTTTCACAAGTGAGAGAACCAAACTTCTTGGTGCAAGTTCTATTGTAAGTGCTTTAACTGCTCCAATTCTTGATTTACTTAGACCAACCAGAAAACAAAATGTTGTCGGTAATATGAGACCTATGGGTAATGTTCAAGGTATCAATGGAAATCACGAAAGACCAGTATGGAATCCTAATGATACTCCAGCTCCTACAATCAGAGAACAAACTGAAAATACTAAACATTTACTTATGGGCGGAAGAGATGAAACTAATGGATATTTGAATTCTAAACAAAGACCTGTTCCACAAAACAGAGACAACACAAGTTATTCATACATTCCTAATGCTGCCGGTGCTCCAGGAACTACAAAACCCAGAACTTATGACTCCGAATATCGCAGAAGAACCAATCCTAATAAAGAAGTTGTCAGTAAAGTTGATAGATATAATATCGGTAATCACAGTCTCGGTTCCAGAGCTCAAAATATTACTACTTTTTCTAATACTGCCACCAAACCTAATCAATTATACAACAATATGCCAAAAGCCGCACCCACAATGCAAACTCATGGCGAAATGTCTGGTAAATATACCAGAGAAAGAGCAATTGATTGTCAAAGAAATAATCCTGATATGGTTTCCGCTTTCAATAATAACCCCTATACTCAATCACTTCAAAGTTGGGCTTAAATAATTTTATTTATTATTTAATAAAATTATTATCTTTTCTTTCTTGTTTTTCTTTTTTTTCTATGTTTTTTACGATTCGTTTTTCTTCTACGTTTTCTTTTTCGTTTTCTCGTTTTTCCACCTCTAAAATAATTATCGTTTTTCCTTTTCAGAGTTTCCCTATAATCTCGTTTATTTGTTAAAATTTTACCAGATGGACCTCTTTTTTTTCTATTACTTAGTAATTTTTCGTCTGCTTTAAGTGTATAAGTTGTAGGTCTGTCTCTTTTTTTCACAAATTTTTTTTCGGCTCTTTCTTTTTGAAACGAATGTTCTGATTCTGGTAATTTAAATTCATCACCTCTTCTTTCCGCTTCACGAAGAGCTTTTTTTGCATAAAATTCTTTTACATTTCTCATATATTCATACAGTTCTTCATCAGTTAAAGCTCTTCCCTTAAATGTTTTTACTGGTCTATAAACAGTTTGATATTTTCTTCTTATTCTGTCCTTATGATTTTTTATATTTTCTTCATCAATCTTTTTTTGCAATCCTTTCATATCTTTTTCCAAATATGCTCCATGAAAATATGCCATATATACATTATTATTATTTTTTTTTTCTTGTAGTTCTTTTTTTTAAGTTTCTACGTTTTCTGGTTTTTTTATGTTTTGGTTTTATAATTTCATCCATAAACTCATCAAAACGTTTTTTATAAGCTTTACTATTTACTGCTGATACTTCTGATTGAGCTCTGTCCAATAAATGTTGCTTTGTTTTAAATAAACTTTCAATAAATTTACTCGTATTATATTTTTGCAAAATATCTATAATACCCATATTTAAATTTATTGGTGTTTTGTTTGAAGGTCCTGGTCCTTTTATATCACAACAAAATTTACCTTTTCCCCACATTTTCCAATCTTTTTCTTTTACTGCTTTATTTCTCATACATAATAGCAAAGAGTAATCCATCAAATTATTATCACTTAAAAATTTACTGTCTTTTTTCATTTGTTTTTTAATTTTATTTGCATTATTGATATAAATTTTTGATTCTCCAAAATTATTATCTTTACCAATTTGTTCTATTGTCTGATTTTTTACAGTTCTTCTTCTATGAGAACCTTTTAAATCAAATATCCACGTACCACTACTATAGGGATTTAAATTGCGTTGTATTACATATACTATTCCATCTTTTTTATAAATACCATAAAATTTAGGTAATAATGTATTTTTATTTTTACACATATATTTAGTATATTTATCCATTAATTCTTTTAATGAATGTCTGTCACCTTTATTCATTTCTTTTACAAAAAAATATTTTGTTTTAGAAAACCACATTTTCATTCCACTTTTTCCACTTCCTACTACAAATGTTGTTTTAGATAGTTCTTTTTTAAAAAAATCTTCAGTTATACCCCATAATTTTCTTAAATTCTTAAATCTTTTATTGAATTGTGGATATTTTTCAAGTTCAGGAGAAACATCTACAAAATTATTTAAACTCATATATAATATCTAAAGATTTTTATATTCTAATAACCATATTGGAATTAAATAAACTACAGCGTTCATATTCATTAATGAAAGTATAAATGAAATAATTAAACTTATTTTTATATATAATTTCGGAATTTTGATAAAATGTCTTATTAATAATACAAATATTAATGCAAATATTGCTACTCTTCCAAATGGACATATTCTTAATCCATAATAATCACCAATTAAATGTTCAAACCACCAACCTTTTGGTGTATCAAATACATTGAAATCTATATTTGTTTTAAAAAATAAAAACATATAAATTAAATATATCGATTCTAAAATAGATATTTTTAAGGTACTCATTATTTTATATTTAGATAATATATAATGAGTTTTGTAACAGATTTATTTAGATCAAAAAATGATGAATCGCGCATTCAACCAGTCCTCGCTGACGATATGGACTATACCCTTCCTCTGGATAATAGACCAATAACTCCTCGCAGAGCACCTCCTCGCAGAGCACCTCCCCGTAGAAGAAGTTTGGCAGCTAATCAAAGAATGAGAATGAATGCAGGAGATAAAGCTATTGAGTTTGATAGAATAGCAGAAATTTATCTTAAATGTGAAAATAAATTTATTGAAGCACTTAGGAAGTCAAAAATGAGTATAGACGAAAAGTTAGATTTAATTGTAAAAAAAAGAGACGAATGTACTCAATCTCAATCAGATATAGTTGGTGGAAGAAGAAAACGCAGAAGAAAAACACGCAGAAATAAAAAAAGAAAATCGCGTAGAAAATCTCGCAAAAGAAGAAGAAAAACCAAAAGACGCAGATAATTATATTTAGATAATATATAATTATGTCTTTTTTATTTGGTACGAAAAAAAAGAATGAACACACATATTATGGACAAAGTAAGAATGCCGATAATATGACCCCAGAAGAACTGGAAGAAGAACGAGAACGATGGAGGAAAGAGGCAGAGAAGTTTGCCCGTATAAAACGTAGAAATAATCGTAAAAAAAAAACACGTAAGAAAGGACCACCAAGACCCAGACGACCTGATGGAAGATGGGATATGGATGCTGTATATAAACCCAAAATAACTGATGCAATACTTGCGCCTTTGGATTTTGAAGATGCGCATAAAGATACGATGAGACCAAAACTCGGTAAAATTGATGATTACAGTGATACAGGTGCTGGTGCTTCCACCACCAAGAAAAGAACATCACTAACAGATAGAATGCGAGAAAATATGGATGATTTTATGGGCGGAAAAACAAGAAAACGCAGAAGAAAACGCAGAAGAAAAACAAAAAGAAAAGGCAGAAGAAAAACAAAAAAAAGAAGAAAGATGAGAAAAAGAAAAACAAGAAGAAAAAGATAAATATTTTTTAAATAATTATAGTTAGAGATAATTTAATTATAATTATTAAATGTCTTTGAATGTTCATCCAAAAATTTATGAGAAATTAGATTATTTTATAAAAGAAAGCAAAATTCCTCATATTATATTTTATGGACCATCAGGTAGCGGAAAACGAACAATAATGAATAATTTTATTCAAAAAATTTATAATAGTGACAAACAAAAGATAAATCAATATGTAATGTATGTGAATTGTGCTCATAGTAAAGGAATAAGATTTATTAGAGATGATTTAAAATTTTTTGCAAAAACAAATATACATAATAAAAATAATAATTTATTTAAAAGTATAGTTCTTTTTAATGCGGATAAATTAACAATAGATGCACAATCAGCGTTAAGAAGATGTATAGAACAATTCAGTCATACAACACGTTTTTTTATTTTAGTAGAAAATGAAAATAGATTATTAAAACCAATATTATCTCGTTTTTGTAATATTTTTATACCTTATCCAACAATTAATGGGGAAAAAATAAGTTTCCACGAATATAATAAAAAAGAAATAATAAAGCACTCTTTTCTATTAAAAAGAAAAAGCTGGCTTCAAAAACAAATAAATAAAAAATCAAATTACAACACAATAAAAAAACGTATAGATTTTGTAGAGAAATTATATGATAAAGGTTATAGTGGATTAGATTTAATAGAAATAATTGAAAATGATAAAATAAGGAAAGATAAATATTTATATTTAATTTATTTTGATAAAATTAGAAGTGAATATAGAAATGAGAAATTATTTATTTTTGGAATATTAAATTTATATTTTATGCGGAAAAAATTAAATTTAGAAAATATATTAGAAATGTAAATGGATGATTATAATGTGAATGTGTTATCAGAGGCAAAAAGTGAATATTCGTCACGTTTAGTAACAATAATGACTCCATTAATGTTAGAGGGTATAAAATCAATATTTGATGAAGCAATAAAGTTATGTTTAGATAATGATGAAGAGGAAAAATATTTAATGACATTTCAAAATTTTCTTTCGCGTGTTCCAAAATGGAACGAAACAATAATTGATATAGAAACAAAACGAATAATAGAAAAAAGTAGATGTGATTATTTAGAAGATTTATTAACATGTGTTCATATAACACAATTAAAAATTTTAACAAGTATTAGAGTATCTCAAAAACAAAAAAAGATAGACATAGATATTCCAAAATTAACAACATTTGTTCATAAATGTTATATAGCATATGCTCGAAAATTATATAGTAATGTATATTTATTTGAGAAAGATATTTTACCATTAAATTATCAAAAAAATATGAGAGAGGCAGAATTAATGTGTCAGGAATCTATATTACAGGTAATAAGAGAAAATATGCCAGTAGAAAAGATATTGAGAGCATACATAGATGAGACAGTAGATGAAGAAGTAATAGAGGAAACAATAGAAAAGACAGTAGATGAGGCAGTAAAGAAAGCAATGGAAGAGGAAGCAGTTGAAGCAGAAAAATTAGAAAATAAAATGGAAGAAAATGGAGTAACAAAGAATCAAGATACAATGGAATTAGAGAAACCAAAATTAGAAAGTGCTCCAGAAAAAGTGGTAGAGGAAGCAGGAATAATTGATAAAACAAAAAAAGAAGAGACACCAAAAGAACATAACATAAACTTAGTAATTGAAACGCCGATATCAAAAGAAAGAAAAGAAGAATTAGTAAAAAAAGATGTACCGGTAGTAAAAGCAGTTCCAGTAAAAAAGAATGAGGAAGAAGTAGTGAATAGACTGAAATTTAATGATAAGGATTCAGTATTAGATATGGGTACAAATAAATCATCAGAGATTGAAGCACCAAAAACTTTAGAAAGATTGGAAAAGATAGCAAAAGAAAATAATGAGAAACGTAAAGCAGAGGAAGCTGCGTATGATGATGAAGATGATGATGATGAAGAAAGATTAAAAATTTTTGATGATGCAACTTTAGAATTAGATAAAATAGATGTTCATAATTTAAATAAAAAAATGAGTTTGAAACCGGACCCAATTTTAGATGATATTGAAGTTCTTGGATAATGCGTCAATTTATATAAATATTTATAAATAATTATATAAATGGGAAATTCATCATTTGTTACTGGTGTAGCAGTAGCTTCAGCTTATTTGATATTTAGGTTTATTGAAATGAGATTAATATTAAAAGAAAATAAACCATTAAAGCTTTTGGTAAGAGATACCTTATTAGTATATTTAAGTGTATTGTTAGGTAATTTTGTAATGGAACAATTAGGAGGAGAAAAATTAATGTCAAAAGTTCCACAAGTTTTTACAAATAATCCAGATTTTTAATTTATAATATTATCAATATAATCTTTTAAATTAATTTTAGATTTCCATCCCAATTTTTTCATATTTTCCATACTTCCTGAAGATTGCGTTCTATTACCTCTTTGTTCATCAATCAAAACAAAATCAGTTTTAAACATTTTAGCAACATCTAATATAGAATATTGAGTACCTGTTCTAATAACAAAACCATCACCATAGTAACCAATAGAAGCTTTTAATATACCATCAATTGTATCATCAATATGAGTAAAATCTCTTTTTTGTGTACCAGGTTTAACAACAGTTAATTTTTTATTTTTTTTGTATAAATTTTCAAAAATACCTATAACAGTAGCATATTTTCCTTCACTAATTTGTCCAGCACCATAAACATTTGAAAAATAAACAATTATAAATTGTAAATTATACCATTTATTGTAATTTTTGATTAATTCTATATTTTTAGCTTTAGACCAAGAATAAGGAGAATGATGTTGATCCTTCATATTATTACCAAAAATGGAACTTGAACCAGAATAAACTAATTTACAATTATTTTTTCTACAAAATTCTAAAACTTGATATGTTCCTGTTAAATTATTCTCAAAAACAATATTAGGTTCTTGAAAACTGGTAGAAATTCTGGAATATTCACCCAAATGATACAATATATCAAATTTTATTTGATTAAGTATTGGTATATTATTAATGTTCATAGAAGAATTGTTAATATACGTAACTCTTTCATCATTAATTTCATTATTTTTACTACCAGATAAATAATTATCAATAGAAAAAATTTGAATATCAGTATAAATTTTTAAAAGTTTTTTAATTAGATGACTTCCAATGAATCCGCTTCCCCCAGTAATTAATATATTCATTTTAAATATATTAATATAAAAATAATGATTTTTAAACTAAATCATTGATTCCATTTTATCAATATTAATAACTTTTTGTTTTTTAATTTTTTTCTTGGAAGAAATAAAATTATGAAATAAGGGATTAGATAATTGATTTTCGGGTAAATGATTATGAACAGTTCTAACAATCATTTTATATAATTTAAATTCAGGATATCTTTCTTCTCCATTATTTTTATATAGTATATTTCTTCCTTTATCATCTTTAGTCCATTCAATAATTAATTTTGCAATAGGATTTTTGGTAGTTTTTTGTTCTTTGATATCTTCTATAAAATAATCAAAAAGCGAACAGGCTAATCGACATAAATCAAAACTTTTATTAGGTTCAAGTCTGGGTTTTTTATCATTAAAATATGGTTCAAAATTATATTGAGTAGCAGCGTCTCCCTTTGGATGATAACTATCACTGCAGATAGTTTTTCCCTTAAAAGAATATATAGCTCTACCGAAATCTATAATTTTATATAATTTTCCATATGTAGGAATTTTATAATAAACATTATTATATTTATAATTAATAAAAGTTTTATCAGTTTTAACAAACATAATATTATTTGTATGTAAATCATTATGTGTAAAATTAAATACTTTTTGATATGTTATTAAAATCATAATAATTTGAAATAAACAAGATTTCCATTCTTTGTTTTTAAGTTCATTTTCATCATCATCTAATAATGAATCTAATGTATTATCTAATTTTTCCATACATATCATTTGTACTGGAAAATTAAATATAGTTCCATTAATAATTTCATCACTATTCATAGTAGAATAATCGGAAATTTGAGAATTTGATAAACTTTCAATTAAATCATCACTGCTATTATCACAGCTTTCTGAATTATTATTAATATCAGTATTTGAAGAACGAGAAGAACAAGTAGAATTAGTTTTTTTTGCACTTTTTTCTTTAGAATTTACTTTATTCATAGAATATTCTTCTTCTATTGAAGAATTATGTAATTTTAAATTTTTGGTAGTTAATTCTTGAAACATTCCTTCAAATATATTATTATCAATAGTATCACAAGTAATATCAATAGAATCACTATTTTTATCTAATTTTATTTTTTTTCTATAATTTCTTGTATCACTATCTAATAATCTATCTTCATCTATATCATCAACTTGAAATAATTCATTTTTATTTTTATGAAAAAAATCTGAATCATACAAATAATCTAAATCATCATATATGTTTAATTTAAATTGGTTTTGAATAGTTAAAAAAGAACCAAAAAAATTAAATCCATGAATAAAACCAACATTGTTTAATAATTTAGATGATAAATAAGAAAAAAAACTATCGACATAAGCAGAATTATTTGTATCTAAAACTTTTTTACAACACGTATTAGATGCTATTCTTGGCAAAGAACTAATAATTTGTTTATCAATATGTTTATACTTTCCAACCATAAATTTAATAGGGTCTAATAGTGGAGAAAATTTAAAAAATGAATTAAATTTTTGTTTAGTATTTGTCTTAGAATCAATACATTCTATTACATATTCATTATTTGAATTTTTGTTTTTAATTTGATGAATGCTATATCTATGGTTTAAATTAATAGTATTATAATTATGTTCATCTAATGAAAAATAAATAGAATATAAAGGATTGTAATTTTGAAGATTAGAAAAATCATTTTTTTCTAAATGTTTAAATAAAACATTATTATCATTTTTTTTATAAAAGATGTCAAACATTAAACTTTATATATACATTTTTTATTTCATTTAAAGTAATTTTTGCGTAAAAAAATTTAAAAAATAAGTCAAATATTTAAGTATATGAATTTAGAATTAAAAAAGTTTGATATGAAATCAATATCATTTAAGCCTAATGAAAACAAAGGTCCTGTGATTGTATTAATTGGAAGACGAGATACAGGTAAAAGTTTTTTAGTAAGAGATTTATTATATTATCATCAAGATATTCCAATAGGTACAGTAATATCAGGGACAGAAGCAGGAAATGGATTTTATGGTAAATTAGTTCCTAAATTATTTATTCATGATGAATACAATACAGCAATAATTGAAAATATATTAAAAAGACAAAAAATAGTAATGAAACAAGTAAAAAAAGAAAAAGAAGCATATGGTAGATCTAATATTGACCCAAGAACTTTTGTAATATTAGATGATTGCTTATATGATAATACATGGGCAAGAGATAAATTAATGAGATTGCTTTTTATGAATGGAAGACATTGGAAAGTTATGTTGATTATAACAATGCAATATCCTTTAGGAGTTCCACCTAATTTAAGAACAAATATTGATTATACATTTATTTTAAGAGAGCCTTATGTGTCTAATCGTAAAAGAATTTTTGAAAATTTTGCAGGTATGTTTCCAACATTTGAAAGTTTTTGTCAAGTAATGGATCAATGTACTGAAAATTATGAATGTTTGGTTGTTGCAAATAATGCAAAGTCAAATAAATTAGTAGACCAAATTTTTTGGTATAAAGCAAGTGCTCATAGAGATTTTAAATTAGGTTCAAAAGAATTTTGGGAAATGTCAAAAGGATTAGATTCTGATGATGATGATGGAATGGACTTTGATCCTAATTCTGCCAAAAAAGGACCAACAATTAATGTAAAAAAAAGTAAATGGTAAATTTTTAATAATTAAATATAAAATTATTAAAAATTAATCTTTTTTCTCAGAGATTTTAATATTTTCTTTAGATTTAATTAATCCTCTATCAATAGCATCTTGAACGGCTGAACCGCGTTTAACTGAATCTCCTTCAAATAATTCTTTACGAATATCAGCAGAAGTTACTTCACTTTTATTATCAAATGCATTTTCAATAGTATTATTCACTCCCACTAATTGACCATCTTTATTAATATTTTGTGTTAATTTATTACCGGTTTTCTTAGCCATCTTTTTATTTTCTTCAATAGCTTTACGTTTTGCATCAACTACACGCTTTTCAAATTCTTGTTTAGCTGCGGCTTCATTTTTATTTTTCTCACTCATTAACTGATTTAATTCATCTTCCAAATATTCAACTCTTCCTGTCTTATAAGCTTCAGGTTCCCAAGGCATCCACATTCCTACAGGACCAACATAAACATTGTGATTAGGATCAACTTCTCTTAATAATTTACATCTTAATTCTGCTTCTTCTTGTGTAGAGTAAGTACCTCTAATTTTTAATCCACGCGTGCTTGTTTGAAAATTGTATTCTTTATTAAATTCGTCATTTAATCTATCTTCATTTGCATCTAAGAAATTTTTATATTCATCAGACACATGATTTTCAGTTAAGGTTTCTTTCTCACTTTTCATATACTCTTGAAAATCTGCCATTATATCATCAAAACTAATTTCATATTTATAACTCAAAAAATTTAAAAATTGTGAAAATTTTTGAACACTTTTGGAAAAATCATAGTGTTTTAGGAATTCCTGGAAAAAAAAATGATTTTTTTGTTTTAAAATATTTTCTGGACTAACAAAACTAACACAAACAAATTTTTGACCGGATATAGGCTTATCCTCTTCAAGTAAATCAACATACTTAGTATTTTCACTTCCATCAGGATTTAATCTATGTACACAAGATTCTTTTGACATATTATATTATTTTAACTAATTTCATTTTTAAGTTTTAATTTATAATATATATTTTTTTCTTTTTATTATTTATAAATGCTTCAAAAATTAGCACAGATGATAGATTTAGGCGAACTTGTCCGTAGAGCCGTAAAATATCTTGTTGAGGGTGTTATGGTTGCTCTTGCCGCCTATGCCATCCCCAAGAAATCTCTTAACCTTGATGAAGTAGCACTTATTGCACTTACAGCTGCTGCTACTTTCTCAATCCTTGATACATACGTCCCAGCTATGGCTGTATCTGCAAGAAGTGGTGCCGGATTCGGTATTGGCGCTAATCTTGTAGGCTTTCCCCGTATGTAAATACATTTAATTAATATTTTACTTATAAAATATTAATTTTTATTATTTATTTGTTTTCTTAAGTTTATAAGCCAAATAGGTATATAACAATCATTCCAACTCCATACTCCGTTAGATAACCATATAGTTTTACGTTTCATAGGATTATTTTTTAGACAGTAAACAGAATTTTGCCATATTTCCCAATGAATAGGACAAACATTTGAAGTTTTATTATATTTATGTCCAAAATATTCACCTTCACCGTTCATTTTACAAATACAATTACATGATAAAATATCTAATTCTTGTTTAACATTTTTTATATATTTATATGCTAAACCTTCAAATTCATAAATTAATATCCAAATTTCTTTTGGAAAATATATATTTTTCATATAATTATATACTATTTAAATAGTTGGAACAAATTCCCATTGTAATTCTTTACATATTTTTTTCCAAATTTCATCTTGTTCAATTCTCTTAACAGGATCTTTTAACATAGGAAAAAAAGGTAAAAATGTTTTTTCATCCAATAATTCACACATTTTATAAAGAACGTAATAATAATTTAAGAAATTAACTCTATCATCAGGACAATGTTTAGCATAAGGTTTTTGGATTTCCATAAATAAATTACATAATTTATCTTCTAATTCAGGAGACATAATAGGTGGTCTAATACCTAATTTATCTTTTATAAATGGAATATGCTCATAATATTTATTATAACCTAATTTTTTCAAAATATCTTTAGCTTTTTTATTTGTCATTTGCTTTAGCGTAATCCTTTCTTTTTTTATTTGTTCTTTAATATCAGTTATAACTTGTTCTGGAATTTGTGTAGTTTCTTTTGCTTGAAATTGAGCCAAAATTTCTCGAAAATGATTAATTCTTTTATAAGCATAAAAACAAACTTCTTTAGGAGGTTCTTTATACGATGGTTTTTCATGTTCAACCAAAAATTGTTTTTGTCTCCCACAACCATTACATATTACAAGTCCTTTATATTCTACTTGAATCCATTCTCCTCCACATTTTTCACAAATCTCATAATTAACTATATAATTACTAATATTTAAATGTTTTTCATCTAAATTTGTAAGATATTTATTAATATTTGTTGTTTCAGTTACTTTATTAATATTTGTTTTTTTATTAGGATTAAAAAATGAATGTAAAATTTTTTTTTTATTTATATCAATACCTTCACTTGTTTTTTTCTTTTTTTCAAAATAATCAAATATAATTTCTGAATTTTCTAATAAATAGTCATCTTTTTTTCCTTTTAATTTAGATATTTGTTTTTTTATATCTTTAATTTCATCTTTAATATTTAAAATTTCTTCAATATTTGTTAATTTTTTTAATTTTTTTTTTAACAATTTCTTTTTTTTTAGTAAATTTGGTATTGTTTTTTCTTGAATAATTTTAAATTCATTCATTTTTTGATTATGTTTATTATCTAATGTAATAGTAGATTTTTTATTAACTTTAATTTTTTTATTAGCCTTTGGTTTGAAATTAGGCATAATTATATTATTTTATAATATACTTAATTTTTATTTTTAAATTTAAAACAAATAAAAATATTAATCCGTAATAATTTTAGTATGTTTTTCTTAAAATCATATATATGGATGTAGATGTAGATGTAGATATAAATATAGAAACAAATAAGAAAATAGATTGTATATTATTACAAAAAATGATATTAATTTACAATGCTTTAGATAAAGGTTGGACAGTAAAAAAAAAGAAAAATGCATATATATTTACTAAGAATCACGAAGGAAAGAAAGAAGTTTTTTTAGATACTTACCTTAAACGCTTTATGATTGATAATTTAGACATAAATAAAATTACATAATATTATAAATTAATTAATTAATTTAATTAATTTATGAAAATTTTTTTTTCTTTAGCAATAGTATAACCATGGGTGGTGGATTAATGCAACTCGTAGCTTACGGCGCACAAGACGTCTATCTTACAGGTAACCCTCAGATTACTTTCTGGAAGGTCACCTACCGCAGACACACTAACTTTGCTATGGAATCAATTGAGCAGACTTTCAACGGACAGGCCGATTTCGGACGCCGTGTCCAGTGCACTGTCTCCAGAAATGGTGACCTTGCCTACAGAACATACCTTCAGGTTACACTCCCTGAAATCAACCAGGATGACAATGCTTCCGGTGGCAACTATGCCCGCTGGCTTGACTGCCCTGGAGAGCAGATGATCTCAATGGTTGAGGTTGAGATTGGTGGACAGCGCATCGACCGTCAGTACGGTGACTGGATGCACATCTGGAACCAGCTTACACTTACAAGTGAGCAGGAGGCTGGATACCACAAGATGGTCGGACAGACCACTCAGCTTACCTACCTTACCGACCCAGCCTTCGCTGATGTCGCAACTGCTTGCGGTGCCGCCTCTGTCCCTGAGGCTGTCTGCGCCCCTCGCAAGGCTCTTCCTGAGACAACTCTTTACGTTCCTCTTCAGTTCTGGTTCTGCCGCAACCCAGGACTTGCCCTTCCTCTTATTGCCCTCCAGTACCACGAGGTCAAGATCAACATTGAGCTCCGTCCTCTCGATGAGTGCCTTTTCGCTGTCACACAGCTTGACGGTGGCGCCACATCACAGAAGACCACTAACTCTTACGCTAAGTCACTCGTAGCCGCTTCTCTCTACGTCGATTACGTCTTCCTTGACACCGACGAGCGCAGACGCATGGCACAGAACCCCCACGAGTACCTCATTGAGCAGCTTCAATTCACTGGTGATGAGTCCATCGGTTCATCTTCCAACAAGATTAAGCTCAACTTCAATCATCCTTGCAAGGAGCTTGTCTGGGTTGTTCAGCCTGACATGCACGTCGCTTACTGTGACTCCTTCATCGGAGGTAAGACTATGCACAAGGCTCTCGGTGCCCAGCCTTTCAACTACACCGATGCCATTGATGCTCTTCCTAACTCCGTCCTTGCCTATGGATCTCTCGAGCAGACTTCCGATACTATTACCAACGGTCTTTTCACTGACCAGCACGTCTTTGATGTCTCTGCCGCCAGCGCCGGTTCTACCTCCGACCTAGCCGACCGTGGCGCATTATCTGCTCAAGCTCCTCTTAATGGAACAAGCAACGGTGTCTCTGATGCCGGTGTTTTCGTTCTTGCCGAGACTGCCCTTAACATGCACTGCTGGGGTGAGAACCCTGTTGTTACCGCTAAGCTTCAGCTTAACGGACAGGACCGCTTCTCTGAGCGCGAAGGTACCTACTTCGATCTCGTCCAGCCTTACCAGCACCACACACGCAACCCAGACACTGGTATCAATGTTTACTCATTCGCCCTCCGCCCCGAGGAGCACCAGCCATCTGGAACTTGCAACTTCTCCCGCATTGATAACGCTACTCTTCAGCTTGTTGTCTCTGCTGCCGCCATCGGTGGAACACAGACCGCCAAGGTCCGTGTCTATGCCACTAACTACAATGTCCTTCGTGTCATGAGTGGTATGGGAGGTCTCGCTTACTCCAACTAAGCTTAATATATTTTTCTTACTTATTAAATTATAAAATTTATTTTATAATATTTTATAATTATCACTACATATACTATATGAAAGATATCTTTTTATTTGCTTTGAATGGTGGGGGATGGGCATTAAAACCTATTTTAGAAAAAGGTGCCGTAGATAATTTAGGTCATTATTATTTTACTTTTCTAAGATATTTTATAAGTGGAATTATTGCTATTCCCTTTTTAATACAACATTATTATTTTAACGGTTTTCCAAAAAAATACAAAAAAAATAGTAAATTATTTTTAAAAGATGTTGTTATTTGGGGTGGTATTGTTAGTGTTATCGCTATGATTGCTATTATGGCTAATTACTATCTTTTAGAAAAATATGATGCATCATTTGTTACACCTATAGCTGAATCTGCGTTACTTATATTTAATGCTATTTTCTCTGTTGTTTTACTCGGTGAAAAAATTACTACTGATATGATGACTGGTATTGGATTAATCATTGCCGGTATTATGTTTATTTACAGAAAACAAATGAAGCTTTTTTAATTTATTAAACTATTTAAATAAATACCTACTATTCATATTATATTATGCAGATTTTCGTTAAGACACTCACTGGAAAAACTATCACTTTAGATGTTGAACCTTCTGATACTATTGAAAATGTTAAATCCAAGATTCAGGATAAAGAAGGCATTCCCCCTGACCAACAACGTCTCATCTTTGCCGGCAAGCAGCTCGAGGACGGACGTACACTCTCGGACTACAACATCCAGAAAGAAGCAACGCTTCATTTAGTACTTCGCCTACGATAAAATAAATTGATTTAAAATAATATTTATTACATTAATATATATTATTATGTCTGCTAAATTTGCACAAATACTTATTAAGGAAAATTTTAAAAAAATTAATTTAATAAAAAATAAGAAAATATGTAAAAATTGTGAAAAATGTCCAAAAAAAGTAAATTGGACAACTGATAAAAAAAAAAGATTAAATTTTAAAGATAATTGGAAATTATATTGAAATTTATCCAAATAATTTATTCATATTTTTAACTTCTGGTTTATTATTATCTTTTGTATATAATTTTAAAATTAATTCATCGTTTCTAATTCTCAATGTATAATTACTTTGGCTACTACTTCTACCAACACGACCAAATGCTTGAATCATTTTTTCTTGTGTCATATTATTTAAATCTTTACTTAAATATCCATGACAAAACTGATAATTTGTTCCATAAATATAATCAGAAGAAGCTATTATTAAATATAACTTTTGTTCTGATGCTAATTTTTTCATTATATCCATATATTTTTTATCAGGATGTTTTACAAATACACCTATACCCATTAGTAATAAAACTTTCCATTCTTTATTAATATTTAAATACATAATTTCTGATACTGTTTTGTCATCTATATCACTTGTAAATACATTACTCGTATCTTTATCTATTGCCCACTGTTTAATGTGAAATTTACTGTTTGGAACATATTTTTTTGCTAATTCAATTCTATTAATTTTACTTTTTAATTCAATTACTTTTCTTCTATATTCTTCTTCTGCTTTATAGTCTGTTGAACTTTTTATATTTGATTTATCTTTATCTAATTGTTCAGAACCTAATTTATCTTTTCTATGTACTTCATCTTTTTCTACTTTTTCCAATTCTAACATATATCTTTCATTTCTATTCATTATTGTCATTATATTATCTAATTCTTTCATTGGAATATTTGAAGCTTTCAAATAAAACATTGACATCTTTTCCACATTTTCTGTTAAGAAAATTGTTGGACCGTCTGTTAATGTATAAGCATCAGCTGTAGTTATTTTAATTACAGATTCATACATTTTCTTTCTTTTCTCTTGAAAATATGTATAAATTTCATTATAATTTTTTTTTACTAATAATAGTAATCTCAAATAATATATTTTTAAATTAATTATTGTAATATCTGATACTGAATCAAAATAATTATCAATATTATAATTTTCATTAATATATTTTTTTTTATTTACATAACAAATAAATTTTACCATCTCTTTAACGTCTATATGTCTTAAAATTGTTTTATTTTCTTCAATATGTCTTGCGCATTTTTTTAAATCTTTATAATTTTCATAAATATAATGTGGCATTACTATTTTACCTTTCGCATCCAAAATTGGTATCGACTTTTTACATTCATAACTTACTATTTCTGATACATTATTTGTATTGAATTTTTTTTTAAAACTTGATGTCATTGGTAAAATTTCATCCATATTTGGTAAAGTAGCTGATGATAATACTACATTTGGTATCTCATTATTTTGCCAATTTTTTTGTAATATTGTATGAAATTCATGAGTTTGATAATCTAATGTAATAGTTGGTTCATCCCAATACCAAATTATATTTTCCTCCAGATTAAATGCTAACATATAATTCATTGCTGGTAAATATGATTGAATATCTGTAATTATTAATTGAACTTTTTCACCATTACTATTATCTACTCTAAAAATTGCACCTGTCCTTCTATTTTTTACATAATCTTTTGCTGCAAAATAATGCAATCTTATATCTCCGGCATCTTTACAACCAAAAGCCACCGCAATAGGAATTTCCATAGATATACAAGCTTTGGCTAATTGTAATCCAATATGTTTTGCTGCACAAGTAAATATTACCTTTTTTCTTTTTGCTAATCCTACTGGAGACATTGTTTTTCCTGTACCTGTTGGAGCCTGATATAATATTAACTTTGAATTTAGTCTTTTACAAGCTGTAAATAACTCTTTTTGATGATGATATAATTTCATATCATTAAATTTAAATACTGTTTCATTTTTTTCAATATTATTTAATGCATTTTTTATTAAATCAACTTTACTTATTTTATCTTTGTAATTTTCAATTATATATTCCGTAAATTTTAAAACATATTTATTTATATCTGATACAGAATTTTTCAATAATTGTGTTAATGTATAATAACTTTGTGAACATAATTTTTTTTTAAAGAATCTTGAAATATTTTGTAATAATATAAATTCATATACATAGTCCTTTAAATCATCTATTTTTTTTGAACTATTTTTTAATCTTATAAAATCTTTTTGCTTTAATTTTTTCATTTTTCTTTCATTTTTAAAAATTTTTTTTACATCAAAGGATAAATTGTTTTTTTCTATTATCTTCTTTATAATTTTTTTAAAATAATTTTCATATAAATATAAATGAAAATTTTCATCACTATTTTCAGTTATTTTCATAAAACCCAATAAACTTTTTGATTCATTAAAAGTTTGATTTACATTTTCAAAACCTTTATATATCAAATTTAAAATTTTCTTTTCTTTTATATTTACTGGGATTTCAAGATATTCCCATTCACTTTTAGTAAGTTTCTGCTGTGTTAAATCCATTATTATTAACTTATATTAATCTATTTAATATCATTTCAATTTTAGTAAAATGGTATTAAACAATAATAATTTAATATATTAGATATGCATTATATTTTCACTATAGAAGGAAATATTGGATCTGGTAAATCTACTTTAGTAAAAAAATTAAAAAATACATTTCATAACATAGATAATATAAAAATTATATTTTTAGATGAACCTGTTTCTGAATGGGAGAATATTAAAGATAAAGATGGAAAAAATATAATTGAAAAATATTATGAAAACCAAAAAAAATACGCATTTTCTTTTCAAATGATGGCTTATATATCAAGAATACATAAAATTAAAGAAATTTTGAAAACACACAAAAATGTTATAATTATATCCGAAAGATCTGTATTTACTGATAAAGAAATTTTTGCAAAAATGTTATATGATGATGATAAAATAGAAGATATAGAATATAATATTTATCATAAATGGTTTGATGAATTTGTAAAAGATATTCCTATATCTGGTATTATTTATGTAAAAACAAATCCTGAAATATGTGAAAAAAGAGTTATAAAAAGAAATAGAAAAGGTGAATCTATACCTTTGTCTTACTTACAAAATTGTTATTTATATCATGAAAATTGGTTAAATAATGAAAATACCCCGGTTTTAACATTAAACGGTAATGAAGAGTTTATTGATTCTTTACCAAATGGATGGTTTGATACAATAAAAATTTTTATAAAAAATTTATCTGTTAATTTATTTAATAATACAGTTATTGACGATTTATTACAAAGTGGAATGCCTATTTATTAATCCAAATCTTTTATTAAATATGTTGTGAACATTGATTTTCCTTTATATTTTAATATGTCTAATTCATTACTCGTTGTAGGAAAATCTTCTTTTCCATAAACATCTTGTAATAATAACCATTCAAATAATCCTCCTGGATAAATATATACATTTATAAAACCTAAATTTAATAATTGTTCATATTTTTTCATTAAATTAGGTGCATTTGCATTTTTATCATATACTATTATATTTACATTTGGTTTGTTAGATAAATATTCATTTATTATTTTTTCTTCAATATTAATTGGTATTGTTTTTTTTATTAAACAAGATTGTTCATTATTTTTTAATGTATTTATAATCAAACAACTGTTTGATTCATTAATTGCATATTGAATATCTTCAAAATTTACTTTATTTACCGATTTTGTATTACCCATTTTATTTATTTAATATTTTAAATAACTAAATTATCTTTATTAAGTTATTTAAAAAATATTTATTTAAATCCTAATACATCTGCTGCATGTAAGAATGACCAATATGGAAAATTTTCATTTTCAAAAGTTTTTTTAGTTAGATATAAATCATTATTTTTAATGAAAAAATTTCCATTTCTTTCTGCTTCTTCTTTATTATTACTTATACCTACATATGATTTCATTTTTGATTGTTGAGTAAATTTCAACATATTTCCTTTTTCTAATTCCTCATCTAATGGGTCATAACAAAAATCTCTACCTGAATGCATTACATTATTATTATCTATACCAGGCAAACTTGAAGGATTTTGTTGACATTTTAATCCTGGAGCACAATTTGCATCAGAGTCACAATCTCCTTCTCCTTTTTTCAATGGATATTTATTTGTTGGTGTCCAACCAAACCATTGAGCTTTTACCTTTTCTACCCCTCTTGAAATAAATCTACTTTTTGTTAATCTATTTCCAAATTCTAACCAATTATTTTTCCAATAATCCTTTGATACTTTTATAAAATTCCAAAATGGAAAATATCTTTTTTCATATAATTCTCTTGTTATTAAAAATCTGCCTAATTTTCCACCGTTCACCCAATTATAATTATTTTTCCAATATCTTTTATCTCCTTCTGCTAATAAATTTTGTAAATTAGGAGCACCATCAAAAGATAATGATTTATTATCACTATTTGTACCTACTAATTTTACACCTTTTACACATTTCATTATTAACGAAAAATCATTCCAACATGGTTTATCAAATGGGATATTTGGTTTATATCCAAAACATTTTAAACTTGAATCAACTGTATTATCAAAATTAGACATATCAGGATTAATTATACCTGCTCTTGTATCTCTTTTTACTTTTAATAATTCATTTTTATATTGATCTTGTGACCAACCTCCTTTCTGACCTTGCATCCAATTACTTGTTACATAAGGTGTTGTTCCTGTTATATTTTTTGGATTTAATTTACCATCTTTATTACAACCTGTAGAATTATATAATTGTTGAGAACATTCATCTGGTCTTGGGGTAAAATTTCTTACTTTATCGCAAGGATTCAATTCTGTACCAAAACATTTTTTGTGTTCATCATTAGCTTTTTTGAATATTTTTGATGTCAAAGCATCATTTCTTAAAGTGTTCATACTATTTTGAGTATCTTTATAACCTGTTGAATTCCAATTTGTTTTTTGTACCGGTCCTACATGTTCATTTGAAAATCTTGTTGTGCATCCTGAATTTTGCCATAAATCTTGCAAACATTTATCACTATGAGGACCTGTATTCATATTTTTTGAAACACAAGGAAACATTTGACCAAATCTTTCACAATCACCTGGTTCTATTAAAGAACCTTTAAATGGCCATTGATTAGGATCATAACAATAATCTTTATAGCCTGCATTGGGTTTTAATTCTTTGCCATCTGCACCAACTACTCTTTTTAAGTTTCTTCCATCATGACCACATTTTAGAGGCTCTCCTGCTTTATTAAAACCACAATCTTCATCTCTGTCACAATCTCCTTCTCCTGTGTCCAAAGGTGCTCCCTTGCCAGCCACCGGTATCATAATACCATCACTACCCATTTTACCTCTTTTAGGATAACCACCTTTACTTGGAGTCCAACCTAAAAATTTTGTTTTTGATGTTGGATATTTCTTATTTTTCCATTCATCTACCCATTCACATTTATCATCTTCATATTTTGGTACCAAACCACCATCTGGTGATCTTTTTGCTGGAATCTGTTTTCCTGTTGCTGGACACCATGAACATAAAACACCATTTACATTTCCACCACCACCACAATTTTGAGGTTGACTTGCACATATTTTTTGTTCTTTCTTTTTTTGACAATAATAATCTACTCCTCTACCTTTACTATCTTTCATATTTGGTCCCAACCATTCTCCATCCTCTGGCTCACCACTTTTCCATTTTGATGTTATACAAGCATGAACAAAAGGTTTCTTTTCATCTCCTGCTGCTATAGTATCTGTACTTACACAATACCCACAATCTTTTGTATCTAATAATCCACAATCACCAGATGTATTTATCAATTGACATTTTTCTATATTATCTTTTACTGCACTATCTACTGCTTCTGCCGTTGGATTTTTTTCTTTTAAATCTGTCTGTTCTTCTTTAAATCCTTCTTTCACTAATAATTTCATATCACTTCCATCTGTTCCCTTAACTCTTGGGTTTATTCTATGTTTCCATAATTGGGAACTTTTTATTACTCTTTTTTTCCTATTTTTTTTTATTTGTTCTATATCTGTTGTTAAACCTTCTGTGTTACTATATCCATTTACAGAAATATCCTTATATGAACTTATTATTGTAAATATTATTATTACTCCTAATATTATTAATCCTAAATGATAAACTTTCATATATATATTTATTATATATATTAAATTTGTTATTTATTTTGTTATTATCTCCATCTTCTTGCTTTTCTTGGATTTAACAATAATCCCAACGTTTTTTTCTAAGATTTGTATAACACCATACACCTCTTGGTTCACCATCTGGATTTCTACAATAATTGTGATTTCCTAAGCCTTTATTTCTGAATGCTCTATTTGAAGGATATCTTGAATGTCTATGGGGACTTTGTGATGTCCATTTTTGACAAGGCATTCCTCTTTTTGTCCAATTTATACATCCTCTGTAATCAGAACCTATCTTACCATCTCTTCCTCTTGATCTCTTTTTACTCTCATCGCAAGGATTAGGTTTCTTAAAAAGTTTATTTTTCCAAATATCAAATCTCCCTGTTTTTATTGGGTCTTGTCCTGTTCCTAAAATATCTATTACACAATCTACTTTATCATAACTTGTTGAAGAACCAGCTGGTGTTTGTATATATTTACATTTTTTATTTGCTTCACATAAATTTTGACATTCTAATACTGTCATTTTTCCCATATTTTTTGTACCTCCTCTTGCTGATGTACTTAAACCTTCTTTCTCTGACATTCTCCAATAGCCTACCAAAAATAATGTTGAAAATAAAACTAAACTTTTCAGAAAAAAGTCTTCAATATTTTCATTTGAATAATAAAAATACATTACTACGCATAATATTATATAACTTACTATTGAATCACTTGTAATACTCATTAAATAAATTATACCAAATGTTATTAAAACTGCCATTATTCCCTTGATACCATTTTTCTTATAGCCTATCATCATAAAATAAGCAAATGTAATAAATAAAATTATTTCAAAAATCATATTTATATTAATATGTTATTTTTTTTATTATCTAAAAATTGCCATAAATCCTAAAAATCCTATAAAAACGTAATACAAAATAAAATCTTTACTTGTTTTTATATAATTTCTTACATAAAAATCACTTAATCCAAAAGTACAAATATAAATTAATACCCAGCCAAAATCTTTATAAATTTTATCCATTTAAATTATAAAAAGATAAAATTTAACAATTGTCCCATCTTTTGCGTCTATCTGTTGTATAACACCAAGCATTTGAATGAGGTCTACCAACATATGGATTTCTACAATAATTATGATTTCCTAATCCATGTTTCCTGGCATGTTTCCACCATTTTCCACAATTTGTTCCCCTCCATCTATGCCAATATGAAGAACCACACCAACCCCATATACTCATCCATCTTGTGCAAGGACGTGTTTTTGAATATCTTCCTGTTACACATCTTCTTGGAATCATATGTACTGAAGAATGATGGGGTTTCCTATTATCCATCCAATTTTGACAGGTATATCCTCCTTTTGTAAATGTAAGAGGTCCTCTAAATTTAGTTTCTTTCCATCCACCTCCTCTTTTTCCCTTTCCTCTTGCCCAAGTAGGAGGTTTAGGTTTCGGACTTTCAACTAAATCTGCATCTGTACAATAATCCCAATCTCTTTTTCCTCGTCCTTCACATCCTGGAACTTTTGTGTATCCATTTCGTTCAAAACATTTTAATCCTGGCTTACATTGTTTATCTCCATCACAATCTCCTTGGCACTTACCTAATTTACTTCTTGAACTTTTATGTGATGGGTCATTAACATCTCTAAGATTCATTCCTTCCATTATTTTAAAATTTTCACGAAATGGAGGACCCACTTTATTGTTTTGTAATGGTAATACATCAGGTGGTTTAAAGTTTTTATTTAAGCAGGGTTTCATATTACAGGGCCTTGTTTTTTTATTAGGACCACACTGTTTTCCATTAAATTGAGGATGAAATTTTATTGTTCTTGTGCTTATCTGTTCTCCACCACCACAATCTTTTGGATATGTTGAACATCTACTCCATGCTCCCCAACTACTTTGAACACAATCTAATGGTCTTGGATATTTCAATAATATTTCTCTAATTATATCTTCGCATGTTTTATTACAACTTGATTTATTATCAGAACAACTTTTTTTTAGTTTTAATTTTTTAGTATTTATCCACCCACCAGGTCCTATTATATTACCTCTGTTAAGTGCTGTAAGACTTTTTATTGGTGCAACAGTTGGCCATCCAAAAACATTTTTTTCTTTTTCTGTTTGTGATTTACGCTTTACAACATTTTTACCATCAAAATCGGAATATTGGTACCATAATACCTGCACTTTTGGGGCTCCTCCTATATTTCCTGCATCTACTGCAATACCTTCATATTTTCTTCCAAGAACACTTACTGTTACTGTATCTCCTTTTTTTATTGGTGGTGGAGGTGGTGGTTCTTTACCATAACATATTTTTGATGTAATTTTACGAGTTTTATAATCTTCCGCATTTATAGTTAAACTTTCTAAACTTGTTAAATTTTTAAAATATGCTTCTTTAGTTATTGATTTTCCTCCTTTTCTATAAGTTATATTGCCTGTTTTGGGGTCTCTTGTGAATTGATTTTGATTATATGTATTTACATCTTCTATATGATTTCCTAAATTTCCACTATTTAATGCTGCATATCCTGTTCCTTCAGTAGTACAACCTACCTCAAAATATTTTTGTTTTAAACATTCTTTATTAGGAACTCCATTTTTATCATATAATGTATCACAAGGATCTAAATTACTTTTTCCATAACATATTATACTATTATCTTTAGCTACATTATAATCTGTCGATCTTGTTCTTTTTTCGAAATCTTGTACAAGTTCACCTATTGCCGAATAAGATTTTACACCAGCAAATCCATCTGTGCCATACGCTTTACCCATAGCATCAACATATGTATTTACATCTTTTTTATTATCAAGTTTAGCTAACCTTTCAAGACCTGGGGGAGTACATGCGTTATTCCATAATTTTTTCATACAAGCACCCGAATGTGGTCCTGTTGCATGATATGGTGTAATACAAGGATGTTCTTTTAAAAATGCTCCACATTTTTCTTTTGATAATAAATTACCACTAAACCCTCCTGACGCTGGACAAACATCTGTATCGTATTTTGTTACTAATTTATCTCCTACTTTTTTCATTGGTAAAGCTTTTCCTTTTGTGGGACACCAAGCACATAATTTTTCTGCCTCACCGTATAAATCTCCACAAGTTTCTACCGCATCACATATTTCTTTATCTCTCAATTCAGCACATTTTCCTGCCTCCATTGTCCATTTTCGAGGATTACAATCTACATCTACTGCAGTATTCTTACCATCTAAAGTTGCAAATGAAAATTTCTTTGTTTCCGCACAATATCCACATTTATTTCCTGGTTGGTCTAACTGTCCGCATGCATCTTCTGCTTCACCACTATTCATTCCATTACATACTCTTATATCTATATCATCTGATGTACTTTGTATTTGTTTTTCAGATGGTTTTGCTTTAAAATTTACATTTCCATCATTATTTTTTTTAATATTAACCCATTCAATACCATCTTTAATTTTTTCTTGTCCTGTTACACTTGCCAAAATATTATAATTTCTTGCTTGAGTATTATTTAAATCTGATTCTTCATTTATAATTTTATCTTTATTTACCATTCCTTCCTTATTTATAAAATAAATTTTGATTAATACTAATAATATTGCAATTAATCCTAAAATTAATAATTTCATATATACTTTATATATAAAATTAATTTACTTAAAATCCACAACAATTTCTACTTGCTCTTTTTTAATACTTTTAGACGCAGATATAGATAGTTCTTCTCTTTTTTTTCTTGTTTTTGTAGTTGATTTCTCTTTTCTATTTTTTGCAGTACTGTTACGTTTATTCATATCATTATTAATTTGAATTAAATTTTGTTCAATATAATTTATAATTTTATTTTCTAAAGCCCATCTAAAAAAATTTAATTGACCAATTGTTGTTTGTATGTAAGAATCACCATCATAAGGTATTGTTATTCTTTCCCATCTACAAAAAGGGTCAAATCTTCTTTTTGAATAAGCTTTTAATTTTAATTTGTAATCAATATACACCTTAAATCTTTTTTCTTCGCCATTTTTTTGTTTTAAAGGATATACCGTGTAATATTTTTTTGAATAATTTGTAGCAAACCAATCTATTAATCTTAAAGAAATATTTGATTCACCATTGATAATAGGTAAAATTTTTTCCATATTTCCGTCTTTTTTATAAAATTCTAATAATTTACTTAATAATAAACTATTTTGTGTTGTTAATTGATGTGTCATATATTATCATTTATCTTAAATAATCTTTAAATAGTTATTGAATCTTCTCTTTATAATTACTATCTTTCGGTCTTAAAAATTTATCTTGATTATTAATATCATTTACATAATTATTATCAAATAAATAAGGATTTATTAAACCTTGAATTATCATATCTCTACTTGCCATTCTTTGATTTGATAATGCTTTTTTATTATTATGAATTTTTTCGTGTTGTTGAACCAATTCTTCCTCAATATTCTTTTCTCTCATATCTATTATTTCTTTATTTCTTTCTGTTTTTTGATATTTTTCAATGTTTTTTGATTCCCATCTTTTTATTACATATTTGGACATTTCATTTCTATTATTCATTTAAATAATTATTATTTTATCTTTTTGAAATAAAGACGCATTAATATATTATATTAAATGGTTTCTATTACAGATTTTGATAAATGTGTAATTTGTCATGAAGATTTAATAGATAATATATATGAATTGCCAGAATGCGGACATAAATTTCATACTAACTGTATTATGCACTGGTTTAGAACTGATCATAATACTTGTCCTTTATGTCAAAATACCGGCATCAATTATAAAATTGCTTTTGAACAAGCTAATTCCTCAGGATATGCTGAAAAAAGATTGTGGGAAAATTATTATAAAGAAGCTGTAAGATATTCTAAAAAAATAGATGCAGATAAAGAAATTGTTTCAAAAATTAAAGCATTAAAAAAAACTATTGATAATGATAAAAAGAAAAAAAAAGAATTTAAAATATGGACCGAAACGCTCTCTGATGGTTTAGATACTAATAAACAAATTTATAAAAAATATATGAAATTTCAAAGAAATAAATGGAATATTCATAGAAATGTTTGGAGAAGAAAAGTAGCTATTGGATATTTATATTTTCATAAATATAAAAAAAATAAAATTATTATTGCAGAAAAAATACAACTATCTTAATAAAAACATATATATATATATATGTTTGCTGAATTTAATGATACTATGTTTCCATATATCAGAATTAATTTAAACCTTGATGATATAAATAATGAATCCTTTAATCAATTTACACAAAAATGGGAATCGTATGATGAAAGAAATACCCCATATACTTTTATTTTTTCATCTGAAGGTAAAGGATTTAAATTAACAACTTACATTAAAAAAATTATTCAATTTATAAAAAAATTAAAAAAAAGAAAAAAAAATAATAATAATGTTTTTTTATCAAAAAGTATTATGATTTGTAAAACTAATACAACTAAATATTTATTAAAATGTATTTTTTCTGTACAGAAACCTTTAGCACCTGTATATATTATTGATGATGAAAACAAAGTAAATAAATTATGTAAAAATATTGCAAAACATCCAAAATTATATGACTCAAATGTATATGCGTATTTCCCATAAAATTTCATTCAAATCTAAAAGTATGAATATTCAATATTACAATGCAATGAGAAAATTTAATGATAATTATGAACAATTTTTTATTGATGGATATAATCCTTATAATAATATATTTTTTACAAGCATTATAACAAGATTAAACACTGTTGATGAATTAGTTAAAGATGATGATAATTTAATTATTGTTAAAAGTGGAGAATGGTTTTATAAAATAAATACTATTCGTTATCAAGAAAAAGCATTTAAAAAATCTATCAATTTTGACTATAAAATGTATAGTATGCCTGATAATGTATATATATGTTTTATTGGAACTATTTTTGTTTAAAATTGATATAATTAATATTTGACTTATATTAATTATATAATGGCGCTTAGAATTAATCCAGAAGTAAAAGGGTTTTCTCTTGGAACACGAATTGCTGTATTTGGAAAATGGAGTGAAAGACATGGACACGATGCTGATGAATCACAGGAAATTATTGATTCAATGAAAACAAAAAATCTTTTATATTATGATGACCAACCTATATATAATAGTGATGACGAAGAATATGAAGACCAAGATTCACCATTTAATATAGCGGAAGATATACCCTGGTATGAGGATATGATGGAAAATTGTCCATATCAATATGAATTAGGTATAATTACTATAAGTTATTTATATCGTGATAGATTATTTGGTATTAAACACTTTGGAATAGAAAAATTTCAAAGAAAATGGAGAGATTACTGGAAAAAAAAACAAGAAAAAATTATGTTTATGAAATCTATTAAAAATCTTAAACATAGAGCAATTTATGGCAAGAATCTTTTATAAATTATTTGCATGTATAAACTTAAATATATTATTTCCACCCATATATCCATGGTAATAACAAAAAACACTTACTTCATTAAAATTACCATTTACTGATATATCTACATCTCCATAGTAAAAATCATAAGATGCATCATCAGTTGTTCCTGATACTGATTTATAAAGTAATGAAAGATTTTTTTTCATTCCAGCGTGAACACCACATTGATAATAAATATCTCCTGCTGTAGTACTATGACCGTTTGGTATGGTTATTGTAATACTATTAGTTGAACCTGATATACCACTTTTGTTTCCAAGGTTATTATTTACAAATGCCCCGCTCATAAATATTTTAAATGGATGATTTGTACCAATATTATCAGCTTCAAATTTGTATGTTCTCCCTCTCATAAATCTAAATGTACCATTACCTATTCTTAAATCGTTTCCATCAGAATCTTTAAATACATAAAAATCTCCATTTGTTTCTGATGTATTTCCTCCACTAACTTTTATTACAATTGGTGTATTATTAACTACATTATAAGATATCATTGATTTTTTGCTATCATTTAATATAGCTATTGGATGTTGTTTTGGAATATGAGTTAATTTATATTTACCTACTGATAAATTATATTTTAAATTTTCATCATAAGTAACACCATCATTAAATATATATTTACCATTTAATACATTTACCTTACTAATAGGATATAAGTTATATTTATTTTTCGTAATTTGTTGATTTAATGAAACATAACTTCTTCTTTTAATTGCTCTCCAATTATTTGAAGATCTACCTACACTACTTAACATTCCTAACATAACTGAACCATAACCCTCTGGTGTTTGGTCCGTTGTTCCCATTGCTGTTCTTGTAGTTGAAACTCTTTTGGGTACATAACCACTCATTATATATAGAAGTAATATTAAAATGTTTTAATTATTCGCATTTGTTTTGTAAATTTAAATTTTTCATCATTTAATGTTTTTCTTTTTAAATTACATTTTAAACAACAAATTACCACATTATCTTTATTATGTCCTATAGAATTATCTAATCTGTCTAATGTCCATTGCATTTCTTCTCTGACATTTTCATAAGCTAATAAACAATCTTTTTTACAATAATAGCATTTTAATTTAGATATTACTAACTTTTCTAAACATTCTTCATATTTTATGATTTTATTTTCATCTAAAATTTTTTTTTTTACATCCTGATTTTTATAACCATTTATTTTTCTCTCCACTTCTCGTTTTAAGAAATCAATTCCATCATAATATTCTTCCAAAAATAATTTGTTTAAATATTCAATCTGTGATATTTTATTAAATACCTTTTTATTTTCTATCTTTTCTGTTATTTTTCTTTTTTTTATTTTTTTTTCTGATAAACCCTCTATATTTCGTTTTCCATTAATTATAATTTTTTTCATATATTATTTAATCTTATAAAAAATAGTATAGAATTAAATCGAAATATATATATATATGAGTGAAGTATGTCAAGAATTACAAAATATAAAATATCAAACAATGCTTTTAAATCATAATTCTAAAATATATGAATCTACTCCTAATACTGAAAATATAGAAATTTTTTTAAATAATGAAAAAGAATCCAATAAAAATAAACCTTGGAGTAAATTGAGTAAAGCAAGTAAATTAAAAAAAATTACTGAATATGCTTCAACTTATGGTAAGGAAAAAAATTTAAATGAATTACAAATTAAAGAATTAAAAAATTATTTATTAAAATGTTTGGAGAGAAAAAAATTACAAAGACAAAAAGATGTTGTCTATGACATTGAAACAAACACTATTAAATCTATATCTTCCTTAATATTTAATAAAACTACCAATAAATTTACTCTTAAACGTCAAGAAAAAAAAACTTCAACTCTTAAATCATTAGCACCAAAAAAAATAAAACATAAAATCAAAAGAAACAAAAATAAAAACAAAAACAAAAATAAAAATAAACAAAATAAAATTGATACTAATTTAAACAAATAAATACATATATTACGAAATGAATATACATTGGAATGACCTTCCAAAATTAAAAGATATTCAAAATAATTTAGTTATTGAAGAAAATAATTTTACTAATCAGGATATTGACGAATTTAAAGAAAGTGTATTATATTTTATTGAAGATTTTCTCAATCAAAATATAAAATTATATAAAGAATATGATTTTGAAACTATTATTTTTGAAACTTTATATGATACTATTATGGATGCTTATAGTCATATAATTGATAATTTATCTTCTGATTTAGAACATCATATATTTGATGCTATGGAAATTTACTTTTATAAAAATAATAGTTTTAGGTCTTATTCAGGAACTTCTATTATTCAAAAAAATGATAAAATTAGAATAAAAAAATTATTAAAAAAATACGAAAATGTAGAACAACCTGAGCAACAGACAAAAGAATGGTTTGAATTCAGAAAACAAGGATTGTCTGCAAGTGATATATGGAAAGCACTTGATACACAGTCTGCCAAAAATAATTTAATTTACAGTAAATGTAAAGATATTGATATGAATAAAAAACAATCTGTTAATATACATAGTGCTTTTCATAATGGTCATAAATATGAACCTCTTTCTATAATGCATTATGAATCTGATTTTGATACTAAAGTTGGAGAATTTGGTTGCATTAAACATGAAAAATACCAATTTTTAAGAGCTTCACCTGATGGTATTAATATTAAAGAAGATAGTCCATTATATGGAAGGTTAGTTGAAGTTAAAAATCCTATTTCCAGAAAATTAACAGGAACACCCAAAAAAGAATATTGGATACAAATGCAATTACAAATGGAGGTCTGGGATTTAGATGAATGTGATTTCTTAGAAACTGTTTATAAAGATTACGAAAACGAAGAAGCTTTTAATAATGATGGTAATACATTTACAAGAACTGCTAATGGAAAACGTAAAGGAATTATTGTACAATTTTATTATAATGAAAAACCATATTATGAATATTCCCCGGTAGATATTTCAAAACAAGAATTTGATAAATGGTATGATGATATTATGGAAAAAAATTCACATATGACTTGGGTTACTAACTGTTATTGGTATTTAGAAGATTATTCGTGTGTTCTGGTTCCAAGAAATAAAAAATGGTTTAAAGCTGTTTATCCAGAATTTAAAGAACTTTGGGATACTATTTTAAAAGAAAGAGAAACTGGATTTGAACATAGAAAACCAAAAAAAAGAACAAAAACCAAAAAAAAATTAACACCTAACTCATTATCTAAATTAAAAACAGATACTAAAATATTATTTATGGATTCTAATATAAGTCCTAAAATAGATAAGCAACAAAATATTGTTATTAAAGTAAGAACTGAATCATTTGATTTTCCAGATGATTAACCTATCAATGAACAGTAAAATCCTACTCTTCTACAATCAAATCCTGGATTACAATCTTTTTTTGGCTTACTTATTTCTTTATTTAATTTAAAATTAACAGGATTTTCTATTTTTTGCGGATTTAGTTTAGTTTCTAAATTCATTACCGTAAAATCCTCTTTATGTCCCGATATTACAAAAAATACACCTAAAATCATACCCACACTTATTAATATATTTAAAATATTCATTATAAAATAATATTATATTATAATTAATTAACTTAATTATAATATTTCAAACAAACTATTTAAAATATTATAACAATATTATAATACATATTATGCATCAAGAAGATACTGTCACTAAACGTAATGGAACCAAAGAAAGCATCTCATTTGATAAAATTTTAAATAGAGTTAAAAGTTTAGGAGATGGTTTAAGTATTAATTTTACTTCATTAACTAAAAAAATTATTGATAGACTTTATGATGAAATTCCTACAACACTTATTGACGAATTAACTGCACAACAATGCGCTTCATTAGCTACTACACATCCTGATTATGGAATATTAGCAAGTAAAATTTTAATTTCAAATTGTCATAAAAATACAGATGGAAATTTCTTACAAATATGTGAAAAATTATATCAATTTAAAGATATTCATGAAAATCAAAGTTCTATTTTATCTGATAATCAAATTGAACTTATTAGAAAAAATCATACTGAATATGAAAATATGATTGATTATAAAAGAGATTATCTTATTGATTATTTTGGATTTAAAACACTTGAAAGAGCTTACTTATTAAAAATAAATGGTAAAATTATTGAACGACCTCAACATATGTGGATGAGAGTTGCTATTTGTATTCATAATGGACAAATTGATAAAGTAAAAGAAACATATGATTTTATGAGTCAAAAATATTTTACTCATGCTACTCCTACTCTTTTTAATGCTGGTACTCCCAGACCACAATTAAGTTCTTGTTATTTAATTGCTATGGAAAGTGATAGTATCCGAGGAATTTACAATACTCTGGGAGACTGTGCCGCTATTTCTAAATGGGCTGGAGGTATTGGATTACATATTCATAATATCAGATGCGCTGGCTCTCATATTCGTGGAACAAATGGAACTTCCAATGGTATTGTTCCTATGTTAAGAGTATTTAATAATACTGCAAGATATGTTGATCAAGGGGGCGGAAAAAGAGCCGGTTCATTTGCTATTTATCTTGAACCTTGGCACGGTGATATAGAAGAATTTCTTGAAATGAAGAAAAATCATGGAGATGAAGAAGCCAGAGCAAGAGACCTATTTTACGCTTTATGGATACCTGACCTTTTTATGAAAAGAATTAGCGAAAATGGGGATTGGACTCTTATGTGTCCAGATAAATGTCCAGGACTTAGTGATGTATATGGAGATGAATTTGATACACTATACCAAAAATATGAAAAAGAAGGAAAAGGAAATAAAACAATGAAAGCCAGAGATTTATGGTTTAAAATTCTTGACAGTCAAATTGAAACTGGAACTCCTTATATGCTTTATAAAGATGCTTGTAATAAAAAATCTAATCAAAAAAATATTGGAACTATTAAATCAAGTAATTTATGTACTGAAATTATTGAATATAGTGATGATAATGAAACTGCTGTTTGTAATTTAGCTTCTATTGCTCTTAGTAAATTTGTTAAGGATACTAAATCTCCTTTCACAGATGAAATTACTATTTATACTAAAAATGACTGCAAATGGTGTGATTTACTTAAAGCTTTACTTAAACGTAAATCTATTGAATTTAAACAAATTAATATAAATGTAGATGATTTTGACGAATTTAAAAAAACTCATAATATTGAAACACTTCCAATATTATATCACGGCGATAAACTAATTGGAGGATATTCCGCTACTCTTAATTTATTAAGAAATACATTTGATTATGAACTACTTCATAAAGTAACTAAGGTTGTTACAAATAATCTTAATAATGTTATTGATATTAATTTTTATCCTACTGATAAAACCAAAAGATCTAATATGCGCCATAGACCTATAGGTATTGGTGTTCAAGGACTTGCTGATGCATTGGCTATGATGGATATTCCTTTTCATTCAGATGATGCTAAAAATATTAATAAACTTGTTTTTGAAACTATGTATCATGCTGCCTTAGAAATGAGTATGGAAATAGCTAAGGAAAAAGAACCTTATTCTACCTTTCAAGGTTCTCCTGCCAGTCAAGGTATCTTACAATTTGATATGTGGAATGTCACACCAACTGATAGATATGATTGGAATCTTCTCAAAAATAATATTAAAACACACGGTATAAGAAATTCTTTATTGCTTGCTCCTATGCCCACCGCTTCTACCAGTCAAATTCTTGGGAATAATGAATGTTTTGAACCTTTTACAAGTAATATTTATGTAAGAAGAACTATCGCTGGAGAATTTGTTTGTATTAATAAATTTTTATTAAAAGAGTTAATTGAATTAGGTTTATGGACTGATAGTATTAAAAATCAAATTATCAAACATAGTGGTTCTGTTCAGGATGTTGTAGGAATTCCAAAAGCATTAAAGGAAAAATATAAAATTGTATGGGAAATTCCTATGAAACATATTTTAGAAATGGCTGCTGATAGAGGTGCGTTTATTTGTCAAAGTCAAAGCACTAATCTTTGGATGAAAGAACCTACATATAATAAATTAACTGCTATGCATTTTTATGCTTGGAAAAAAGGATTGAAAACAGGCATTTATTATTTAAGGACAAAGGCTAAGGCTGCTCCTCAACAATTTACTATTGAACCTGATAAAAATAATAATTTAGAAGATGATGAAGAAGATTGTTTAATGTGCGGTTCATAATTTATAAACAAATTAATCATTTTTTTATATATATATTTTATATATATATATGAAAATAGGCGGAGGACAAGCTTCAACCAAAAAAACCAAAAAAAAACAAAAAAAATCTAATTCAAAAATTTTAAAACCGTTACCTAATCCATCAGCTGAGTCCAAATCTACTATACGTTCGTATTCATCACTATCATCATTATCCTCATCATCGGACCCTAATTTACCTCCTGGCTTTAGTTTTGAGGAGTATGCTGATTCGATGAGACGAGGGAGGTCATCACCTCCAATACCAATACCAATCACTCCTACGGGTCTGGATAGGAGGGCGAGAATTGAAGCTGAAGAAAGACGAAGAAGAGAAAGAAGAAAAAGACAACATAATGCAGCAACTAAATTGCAAGCTGTACAGAGGGGAGTAAGAGCACGAAACTTAGCAAAAGGGTTGCCCCGTGATACTAAGAGCCAACGTAAAAAAGAATTATTATATCCAATTCGACCTTTAATACCTCCAGGAACATATGCTGCTGAGGAAAACTTGGATGATCCAGATGGGTTTGATGACCACGGTCATACAAGTAATAAAAAGGGACCAGCAGAATGGGTTGCGCACGAACTAAGACGAAATTCGAGTTGGAGCAAAGGAGGTAAAAGAAGAAAAACTAAACGAAGAAGAAGAAAAACTAAACGAAGAAAATCTAAACGACGAAGAAAATCTAAACGAAGAAGAAAATCTTCTTTTAGTAAAACCAAAAGACGCAAGAAATAATTAATATAGATAATATATATATATTAATTATGGTTGATAGAAGATTAAGAAATTGCCCTTTATGTGGTCAACAAAATGCGATGTTTATGTATAGAACAGATGTAGGCTCAGGACAAACTATAGCTACATGTAGCTCTTGTAACGATGAGATAAGAGTAAATCCTCCCGATAGTCCTCCTCTAAGTCCGTTTTCTTCTCCTGGTTTTACTAATAGTTCTCCTATGTCTCAGGCAAGAATACTTTCATCTCAGGAAGGAAAAATAGAAACTGGTTCCCAAGAATCAAAGGATGATCCTGCATTTGAATTAACACAACCTGTTACTAATTCACAATCCTCTATTCCCTCCGAGCCCTCCTCTCCTGAAGGACTATCAAGCGGTGAGCAGGTGAGGAGAAGGGGGAGGCCTCCCCGAGGCGCTATGCAAGAGCGCATACAAGCAATCAGATTGGCCAGAGAAAGAAACAATAGGGTCCCAGTGCGCCGTGCAGACTCATATAGAACACTTGTTGACCCAAGAGCGGAAAGAGAGAGAGCTGTTCGTGCGTTGAATACTTTTATGGGTCGCGTTCCTGAGACACCAAGAGAAAGAGCTCAAAGACTTGCCGACGCTGATGCTCAAAATTCACAGACGCGGAGGAATTTGGCTCAATTTTATCAAAGTGAAAGATTTCCACCTCATCCTCCTCCTCTTCCTTCTTCCTTAGCCGCTCAGCCTATGATGACGAGAATCTTAGCAAATCCTCCAGCTATGATGCACAAAGTGAGTGAAGCGTTTGAACTGAAAAAAAAAATACAAAAAGCTCAAAGAAATCATCCCTCTCGTCAACCTGCGGCAAAATATCTATTATTTGAATATAATAAAAAAAACAAAACAAATAAACCCAGAAAAGCATATGATGTGTATCTAGGTGACACACCAATAACAGAACTATTAAAGGATAAGGACGAAGACGGTGACCCTCAAGATAATATTATACTACAACGTGATACAAAACCTTATAATGCTGTATCAATCCCAAAAGATTATTTAAAAAATTTACTTACAACTAATAATTATTTTAATCACACTAAATATCAATGCAGTGATACTATTAATGAATCACTTGATATTACTGAGGATGATATTGTATTTGATAAAGAAAATAGAGAAAGATATCAATTTATAAATGGTAAGGCATTAAATATTCATGATGGTCTTTTTTTACGTACTCAATTACTTTCTATCTTAAACTCTAAAAAAAAATATTTTTTGTTTCATGTTCATAAAATTAATATAACACCAATTGCATCTGCTGATAAAGTTAGATGGCATATTCCTCCAAAAAGAATCAAAGGTTGGACAGATATTATTCCAGATTGGACATCTTATGCACAAAGTATTCCATTAAATGAAGTACATATGGAAGTTGGTGATATGGTTAGTGCTGACCATTGTCAAAAAGGTTTCGATAATTTTCTTATTACTATAGCTCCTATGAAAAACACAAGAACAGCAAAATTTTATAGTGATAGAATAAAAACAAAACGTATGGGTGGAAGACGAAAAACTAAAAAAAAGAAAAGTAAAAAAAATAAAAGAAAAAAATCACGAAGAAGAAGAAAACAAAAAGGTGGCGATGACGAAGAACCTATACCATTTAAAGAACTCGTGGATGGAAAAACATATGATGTTACATTTAGTGAGGATTTTGTAAATGACGATAACAACGCACCAATGTCAATCAATATGACTAATGTTTTATTTGAAAAAATGCCTGCTCATCAAGAAGGTTACTTTAAATTAACATTTCTACATCAAAAAGATGGTGAGAAGGAAGAGAATATATTATATGAAGGAAATGAATATGGAAAGGGTAAGACTGTGTATGCAAAACGAAAATCAGGTAGAGCAGGTGTTAGTCCTGATGGTGGCGGCAGACGAAAAACAAAAAGTAAAAAAAAGAAAAAGAAAAGAAAAAAATCACGTAGAAAAAGATAACTTCCATAAACATCCATATAATATTATTAAAACCTCAATGATATTTTATTTTTTACTCTTGAAATTTACTCCCTTAAAATATTTTTGGAGAGAAATTTACCTTTACCTTTAAAAAAAATAAAAAAAATTATAATCATATTCTATATGATTATAACTTTCTATATTGTGTGAAGTTTTCAAAGACCACATTTTTCATTATAATAATTATAAAATTCCTTATGTTTTGTTTCATTTACAATATCTTCATTATATACCATTTTATAGAAACATCTGAAGCAAGCTAATACATCAATCAGTGAATTGTGCAAATTTGATGGTTCTGTTTTAAATAATTCTTTATGAAGTTCAATTAGTTTTGGAGGTTTTTGATATGTTCCAGAATTAAATTTACTTGGAACTTGAATATTTGTAAATTTTTTTCCATATAACATAGTACAGTATTCAATCTTTCGGTGTCTTCCTAACCAATTAATTGGTTGATTTCTGTGATATTCAGCTTGAATAATTCGATTATCAAAATCTATATTATGTGCCACTAATATATGACATTTCATCCAATCTCTTGTAAATTCATCTAATACTTTACTTATTTCAACTCCCTCTGCCATCATTTTTTCATTTGTAATTCCGTGAATCTTTGTACATTCTTCGGGAATAGTTACACCCTCTGGTAATTTAATTATATAATCTCTTGTATGTAA
>CEOC01045889.1_pt1 | contig 44090 bp, 43 predicted proteins | sample 356191 | NCBI WGS metagenome assembly CEOC01 (sample SAMEA2619952, study PRJEB7988) | marine metagenome | biome: marine biome (ENVO:00000447); feature: deep chlorophyll maximum layer (ENVO:xxxxxxxx); material: "saline water (ENVO:00002010), including plankton (ENVO:xxxxxxxx)" | depth 17 m
TAATCGAAACACTTTTTCACGCACTATCTCAGCCGATAAAAATCTTTCGTTTTTATCGGTAAGTTCATCCCTGGAAAAAATAAAGTCTTGTTCAGGTAAAAAAGATTTTAATGCATGCTTCAGCGGTTCAAGATTATTTGATTTCTTCACACTTGTTGGAACAATCACCTTAAAACGATCAATAGCGTCTAATTCTTTTATGAAACCAAGTAATTTAGACTTTTCCTTTAATAAATCCACTTTATTAATAGCAAGTACTATGGGAGTAACTTCTGGAATCATTTTAAGGATTTTATTATCTATTTCATCAAGCCCACCTGGCCCAATCATAAATAATATTACATCAACATCCTTTAATGCTTGATGCACCGTTTTATTAAGACTACGATTCATCATATTTAAATGTCTTAACTGGTATCCTGGTGTATCAACAAATATATATTGGGTATCGCTATCAGAACAAATACCTAATAATTGATAACGTGTAGTCTGAGCCTTTCTTGATGTAATGCTTAGCTTGGTTCCAACAAAATAATTAAGTAAGGTCGATTTACCAACATTAGGTTGTCCTACAATCGCAATAGTCCCACATTTTTTTTTAGCCTCCATTGGCGCTCCCCATTGCCTTTAAGGCTAAATTTGCAGCACTTTGCTCGGCAATTTTTCTGCTAGAACCTTGTCCCAAAACACATATATCGAGCTTCTTGATTTTACATTGCACTTTGAAAGTTTGTGCATGTGATTCGCCATCTATCTCATAAATACTGTATTCGGGAATATCTATTTTTTTAGCCTGCAAAATTTCTTGAAGTAGAGATTTACTGTCTTTATATACTTTTTTGGGATCAATTTCATTTATATGATCAATAAACCAATTTTCAATAAGCAATCTTACTTTATCCAACCCATCATCTAAATAAATTGCTCCTATGATTGCCTCCACACTATCTGCTAGAATAGAAGGCCTTCTCCAACCAGCACTTTTCAACTCACCTTCACCCAGTTTTAAAAATTCACCTATATTTAACTTAGTTGCAATATCGCTTAAAGTGGATGCCCTCACTAATTGTGAGCGGAGTCTACTCAAATCTCCTTCAGATAAATTTGGAAATTTTTTAAATAATAGTTCGGCTGTTATAAAGTTTAAAATGCCATCCCCTAAAAATTCAAGGCGCTCGTTGTTTTCTCCCTTAGCACTTCTATGAGTAAGGGCAACCTCAATAAATCTTTTGTCTTTAAATGAATATCCTAGTTTTTTTTCAATTTGCTCTATTTGAATTGCATTCATATCTTATTGTATTGAATCTCCAATACGTGAAAAATTATCAAAATTTAACCAAATCATAAACGCTTTGCCTACTAAATATTTCTCTGGAACATATCCCCATACCCTACTGTCCGAAGAATTGTCCCTGTTATCACCTATGGCTAAATAGTGCTTATCTGGTACTACAAAATTATAATTTTCGTCAGGAATATCATGAATAAGAATAGAATATTTAGAATTATCTAAGATTTCTCTCTTTTTTGATGCAGACATAGGACGAGATGATGCCAAAAAATAATCGTAAACACCTTCATATGATTGATTGATTTTTTCATCATTAATATACAAAACTTTATCCTCATAGCGGATCTTATCGCCAGGTAAACCTATTAAACGTTTTATATAATCAATGCTTGGATCTTCTGGGTAATGGAAAACAAAAACGTCACCTCGTTGAGGTTGCCCAAGTGGAAGAATAAGTTTATTGAAAACAGGTAATCTTAATCCATAACTAAATTTATTTACGACGATAAAATCCCCAGCAACCAAGGTTGGCATCATAGATCCAGATGGGATTTTAAATGGTTCTACTATAAAACTACGAATAATGAATACGGCTAACAATACTGGGAAAAAACCTTTTATATTTTCAATTATTTTATTGTTTTTTAATTTACCTTTTTTAAGAAATAATTTATCAATAAGCCATACAGAACCAGTTAGAAAAGTTACTCCCATAAGAATAGCTGCAAAAATCATTTTTCATCTACCTGTAAAATTGCTAAAAAAGCCTCTTGTGGAATCTCAACATTTCCCACTTGCTTCATTCTTTTTTTACCTGCCTTTTGTTTCTCTAATAACTTTCTTTTACGGCTTACATCACCACCATAACATTTTGCTAATACATTCTTTCTCATAGCTTTTACAGTTTCTCGAGAAATAATATTTGCACCAATTGCTGATTGAATAGCTACATCAAACATTTGACGAGGAATTAATTGCCGCATTTTAGATGCTAACTCTCTTCCGCGATATAAGCTATTAGATTTATGCACAATAAGAGACAGTGCATCAACCCTATCACCATTAACCATAATATCAAGTTTAACCAAATCCGCTGCTCGAAATTCCAAAAATTCATAATCCATAGAAGCATATCCTCTTGATACAGATTTGAGCCTATCAAAGAAGTCAAGGACTACTTCATTTAGAGGAATTTCATAATTTAACATCACTTGACGACCCATATATTGCATATTTTTTTGAATACCCCTTTTTTCATTAGTTAATGTCATTACTGGTCCAACATAATCATGAGGCAGTAAGATATTTAACTGAATAATAGGCTCTCGAATTTCCTCTACTGTAGATAAATCTGGTAAGCGTGAGGGATTTTCGATAAAAGATGATTGGCCATTTTTTAAAAGTAATTGATATACAACAGTTGGTGCTGTTGTTATTAATTCAACTTCATACTCGCGTTCTAGGCGCTCTTGAATAATATCCATATGCAAAAGCCCTAAGAAACCACATCGAAAACCATAGCCTAATGCAGTTGAATTCTCTGCTTCAAAAGCGAGCGAGGAGTCATTAAGTTGGAGTTTCTCTAGCGCCGTTCTTAAAGCTTCAAATTGATTTGATTCAACTGGATAAAGTCCTGCAAAAACTTGAGGTTTGATTTCTTTAAATCCAGGTAAAGGTTCTTTAGCTTTTGCTTTACTTAAAGTAATCGTATCACCGACCTTCGCACTAGATAACTCTTTAATACCGGCAATAACAAAGCCAACCTCTCCTGCACTTAATGCAGTCATGCTTATTGGTTTAGGTGTAAAAATACCAACTTGCTCACACAAGTATTCATCCTTTGTTGCCATTAAATGAATTTTATCTTTAGGATTTAACTGGCCATCCATCACCCTAACTAACATAACTACACCAACATAATTATCAAACCATGCATCAATAATTAGAGCTTTCAGTGGGCTAGAAGATGACCCTGTGGGTGATGGAATTCTATGCACAATTTCTTCTAAGATGTCCCCAACCCCCAAGCCTGTTTTGGCAGAACAAGCTATTGCATCATTAGCCTCAATACCAATTACATCCTCAATTTCTTTTTTTACACGATCAGGTTCAGCAGATGCTAAATCTATTTTATTTAGTACGGTAAAAACTTCTATATTTTGATCAAGGGCTGTATAACAATTAGCAACAGTCTGAGCTTCTACGCCTTGTGATGCATCGACGACCAAAATCCCTCCTTCACATGCCGCCAATGACCTACTCACCTCGTAGGTAAAATCAACATGTCCAGGAGTATCAATTAAATTAAATGTATAAACTTGATTATCTTTTGCTTTGTATTTGAGGGTGACAGTTTGGGCTTTTATTGTAATTCCTCTTTCTTTCTCAAGCTCCATTGTATCGAGAACTTGAGAATCCATTTCGCGCTCAGTTAGGCCTCCGCAATGCTGGATTATACGATCAGCTAAAGTTGATTTACCGTGATCAATATGGGCAATAATTGAAAAATTTCTTATTTTATTCATCATGTCTAAAAAGGACTAACTGTTCCTAGGAAAAAAAGAAAGGCGCTACAAGCGCCTTTAAAAAAATTGATGATTTTACAGCAAAGTACATCAATCTTAGAAGATTTATTACTTAACAACCTTAACCGGAATGTAAATTGTATTGCCGTTTCGATAAATGAGCAAAGCAATAGTTTTACCTTTGGGGACTCTTCTTATCTTATTATTAAAAGAAGCTGTTGATTCAACTGCAGAATTATTGAACGCTAAAATAACGTCCCCTGTTCTAATTCCAGAAGCACTTGCAGATCCCTCTACTCTTACCACTAAAAGACCATTTCTACCATTAATTTTTTTTCTTTCGTCATTATTTAATTCTTTAAGAGAAAGTCCGATACGATTGACTTCATTTATCTTACTCTCTTTTGAAGCTACAACTGTTTTTTCACTGGGCATCTCACCAACTTTTATGTCCAGTTTTATTTTTTTACCTTTACGTAGTATTTCTACTGGTACTTTTGAAAAGGGCTTTGTAGTTCCAACAAATTTTGGAAGATCTGAAGAGGATGCAATAATATTATTATTAAATTTAAGTATTATATCTCCCGGCTGAATGCCACCATTTTCAGCAGGAGAACCCTTTTCAACCATAGCTATTAATGCACCCTTAGTGTTATCTAATCCAAATGACTCTGAAAGCTCCTCAGTAATCTCTTGAATAGCAACACCTAACCAACCACGGATTACTTTTCCGTTTTTCTTTAGTTGATCAGCAACATTTATTGCAACATCAATAGGGATAGCGAATGATAAACCCATATAACCCCCGGTACGACTATATATTTGAGAATTAATGCCAATAACCTGACCTTCAGTATTAAATAACGGTCCACCAGAATTTCCAGGGTTAATTGCCACATCAGTTTGAATAAATGGGACAAAATTTTCTTGCGGTAATGCTCTGCCCTTTGCGCTTACGACACCTACTGTCATAGTATTTTCTAAACCAAAAGGAGATCCTATTGCCGCGACCCATTGACCAACTTTAATTTTTTCAGGGTTACCAAGCTCAACTTTTGGAAGATTTTTTGCTTTAATTTTTAATAATGCGACATCTGTTCTTCTATCCATTCCTAAAATTTCTGCCTTAAATTCCCTTTTATCAGCTAATTTCACTACAACAGTATCTGCTTGAGCTACTACATGAGCGTTCGTAATAATGTAACCATTACTTTCGATAATAAAACCTGAACCTGTACCATTTACACTCTCTTGTGGAGCCTGATCTCCTCCCTGAGGAGGAATACCGGGAAAATTAGGAATACCAAATCGCTTAAAGAACTCTTGCATTCTTTCATCTTGGAATGGCATATTACCTTGATTGACGGGTCTCTCAACAATTGAGCTTATATTAACAACCTTGTTGCCTTGCTCTTCAGCTAATATGGAGAAATCAGGTAATTCAACTGCATACAATGATTTAATAAAAAACGATACAACCATTAAAAATGGTATGAGTAATTTCATTTATCTTTCCTTAAAATACATTTAACAACCATAGTGACATATATAGAAAGCCAGGTATGATTTCTTTTTAACCGAATATTTTACTAAAATTAAAACAATAAAAAAACTAATTAATTAAATTAAAATGAAATTGATTTTGTAAAAATTTCACAGGTTTTTTTTGGAACAGCTCCAACTGTCATAATTTGAAAACCATTATAGTATTTTGCACATACTTGAGTTCTACCCATAGAAACATTTCCTACCCTTGGTTTATGACCTTTTTGAACTGGTTGTATAAATACTGAGAGGTATGAAAGACCATCTGAAAAAACTAACTGATGACTAAGCATAGTAATACCTTTATTTCTAGTTGATTTAGCGCTAACTTCTTTGAAACCTTTAGGAATCGATGAAAATTGCCAGAATTTTTGAACGGGCAAATCATTGACTGCTTCATCCATTTGATAATCTTTTGTTAGATCTATATTAGGAGAGAACCAAGATAAATCACCGTGCGTGTTGACAAAGTTGAGTTTTGTAAAAGCAGCTTGTTCAATTAGGTCATTATTTTTATCACTCACAATCATTTTCAAAGGGAGAGATGTTTTTTTATCGACCCAAAAATGATAAAAATATCGATATTGATCTTTAGGAGAAAGAACTATGATTTGTGCTGAGCGATCTGCAACTCTATCTATTTTACCAAAATGTAAAGTATAAACATTTTTTAAATTATCAATGTTGTCAGGTATCACTGCGGGGAAGAGATTTTGTGAATGTCTTTTTTTTATGTGTACGTTTTTTTCATTTGAATGATATACCGTAGTATTTTTTCCATGCGATAACATTTCACCAGGAGCTCCATCCATTAGAGTCATTCTAGTATATTCATCAGACTCATGAAGAACATGAGTAACTTCAATAGATTGCGTTTGTTTGTTATGAGTAAAGTGATAAATTCCTTGGTAATTAAGATTTTTAGCAGCTAGATGTGCATCAGATATAATCTTCCATGGGTCATCAATGGCCATAGAAACATTGGCTGTACCTAATATAATAAGTACGATTTGTAGAAAATTTCTAAACATTTAATCCTGTTGCGAAAAATTTGCTTGAATAAAATAACCAGCATTAAGCGATGTGTTTGCATAATGACGCGCAATAATTTCCTCAGAAACATCCTCTTGAACCAACTGAACAGTTTGATTTTTTTCATATGTTGTATAACTTACAGCAGATATACCAACAACGAAAAAAGCTGCAAAAGAAGCAGCTATTTTCCAATGTTTGTATGTATCCTTAGACAATATACTTTCGTTATTATGAATGTAACCACTAATTTGTGTAGGCTCTTTATCAATAGCCTGCATAATCTTATTTGTAAGATTTGGTGTGTTTGTAAAATTATTCTGCAATATATCTCGAATAACTTGGTAATTGGTCCAAGTATTTTTATTAGCGGAGCGTGAGGATAGATTATCTATCTCCTCACTAAGCTTATCTTTTTGCACTTCGTTATCAAATAATGATGAAAGTTTTTCCGACATATTTTTATTCCTTAATTTAATGAAGTTACCATCTTTTGTCTGTTTTTTCTAGAAGAGGTTTCAGCTTTTCTGAAATTGCTTCTCGTGCTCTAAAAATTCGTGATCTTACTGTTCCGATAGGACAATCCATAATATCTGCAATTTCTTCGTAACTTAATCCATCCATCTCTCTGAGTGAAATTGCTTGTCTTAAATCATCAGGCAAAAATTCAATTGCTTGATTAACAGTAACCACAATTTCGTTGGTCATCATAGACGATTCAGGCGTCTCAAGACTTCTCATTTCATGACCTTCGTCAAAATTTTCTATATCCTCTATCTCAACAGAATTCATGGCTTTGGGTCTTCTACCCAAAGAAACAAGGTGGTTTTTTGCGGTATTAATACCTATACGGTATAACCATGTATAAAATGCACTATCACCTCTAAAATTGTTTATAGCTCTGTAAGCCTTAATAAAAGAATCTTGGACAATATCTTCTATTTCAGATTGATCCCTTACCATTCTAGATAATAAACGTGTAAGTTTCTTATTGTATTTTTCAACGAGAATACCGAAAGCTCTCTTATCCCCTTTTTGGGCTTTTTCAACAAGTTTTTGATCGATTGCTCTATCAGGATTAACTGGTTTAGTTTCCATGTTTTTTATACTATTTTGCACTTGGCCACTATTGTACATGGGGTTTGGATTTGATACGACTTTTAAAGCACTCATAAGCTCCCTTTCTTATAAAAATATTTTAATCCAATTAAAATTTAATCTACAATGTTCTTGACCTACAATATATCCATAAAGTTCAGTTTATCGACAGTTTAATTATGATTAATTTTGATGTAGTAATAATAGGAAGCGGCCTTGCTGGATTAAGCACAGCATTAAAGTTAGCAGACAAAAAAAAGATAGCTATTATAAGTAAACGTGCACTTGATGATAGTTCAAGTCAATGGGCTCAAGGAGGCATTGCGTCCTCTTCCTCTCAATTTGATTCATATAAATCACATACTAAAGATACCATTAATGCAGGATGTGGGTTATGTGATGAAAAGGTTACTGATTTCGTTGCTAGAGAGAGTGTTTCGGCACTTGATTGGCTTGTTAAAATGGGGGTGAATTTCACGAAAGAAGCAAATACTTCAAAATTACATCTTACTAAAGAAGGTGGCCATTCTCATAGAAGGATTGCTCATGTCGCGGATGCTACAGGCTCGGCTATCCAAACTACCCTTATAAAAGAAGTAAAAAGCCATTCAAACATTTCAATCTTTGAGAACCATATCGCTGTTGATTTAATAACTTCAAAAAAACTTGATCAACAAAACAGCAAAAACAATACTTGTCTTGGTTTATATGTTCTAGAAAATAAAAGTGGTCGTGTAAAAACTATGCACGCTAGCGTTACAGTTTTGGCAACAGGAGGGGCAAGCAAGGTTTACTTATACACAACAAATCCTGACGTTAGTACTGGTGATGGTATATCTATGGCCTGGCGGTCAGGTTGCAGAGTGGCAAATATGGAGTTTGTGCAATTTCACCCTACTTGCTTATTTCATCCTCACGAAAAATCTTTTTTAATATCCGAAGCATTAAGAGGTGAAGGTGCAATCCTAAAACTTCCTGACAATACAGCTTTTATGCATCTTTACGATGATAGAGCCGATCTTGCTCCAAGAGATATTGTAGCCAGAGCTATTGACTATGAAATGAAAAAAAGAGGTCTTGACTGTGTTTATTTAGATATTAGTCACAAGTCAAAAAAGTTTATCGTTGAGCATTTTCCAATGATTTACGAACGATGCCTATTGAATAATATTGATATCACCAAAGATCCTATTCCAGTTGTTCCTGCAGCGCATTATAGTTGTGGAGGTGTAATGACGGATCTCAATGCACAAACCGACATCAAAAATTTATATGCAATTGGGGAGGTTGCCTACACAGGACTACATGGAGCTAATAGATTAGCAAGTAATTCACTTCTTGAATGTTTAGTCTTTTCTAATGCAGCGGTTAAAGATATTCTTTCAAAGAATGTTACTCACAGCAACAAGTTACCATCATGGGATGAAAGTCGAGTTACTGATGCAGATGAGGAGATTTTGATTACACATACATGGAATGAGTTAAGACGTTTTATGTGGAATTATGTTGGTATCGTAAGAACGAATAAAAGACTCTTTAGAGCTTTACATAGAATTAATATGTTAAGAGATGAGGTGAATGAATTTTATACTAATTTTAAAATTTCAAACAATTTAATTGAGTTGAGAAATTTATTACAAGTGGCTGAATTGATTGTACAATCTGCAATCAGTAGAAAAGAAAGTCGTGGCTTACATTTTAGTAAAGATTTTCCAAATATCTCGAGTAAAAAAAATATAACAATACTTAAGCCAACAAACTTTTATAGTATTTTAGACAAACAATATGAAATAAAAGATAGAATAGAATAAGATTGATTTGCTTTAAAGTACATTTGATTTATAAAAGGGTATTATGGAAATAAAAATGAATTCAGTGGTTAAGATTACCTTTGAGCTCAAAGATTCCGATGGAAATCTTCTTGAGTCCTCAAGTGAACCCATATCATATCTTCATGGTGGTTATGACAACATATTTCCAAAAGTAGAGGAAGCAATGCACGGAAAAAAGGTTGGGGAAGAAGTTATTGTTTCACTTGAACCTGCTGATGCATTTGGTACTTACGATGAAAATTTAGTGCAAATAGAACCAACAACTGCATTTCCTGAAGCCAGTCTAAAAAAAGGGATGCAATTTGAAGGTGATGATGGATCAGGTGAGGTAATAATTTATACGGTAACTGATATCGCTGATGGAAAAGTTATTGTCGATGGAAATCATCCTTGGGCAGGACAAAGGGTAATATTTAGTGCTGTTATCAAAGATGTTCGTTTAGCAAATGATCAAGAAATTAAACACAAACATGCGAATGAATCTGATAGTAAGCATCATTAATTCTTAAGTTCTTTTGGAAGTCTCTTCTGTACAAGCCTGATAAATGGTTCATAGATATATGGATTTGAACAAATAATATTTCCTGATTCCAGCCAATCCTGTTTCTCTGAAAAATCGCTAACAATTCCTCCAGCTTCCCTTACAATCAAGCCCCCTGCTGCAATATCCCACTTTGAAAGACCAATTTCCCAAAATCCATCAAGCCATCCTGCCGCAACATATGCTAAATCTAACGCAGCGGCGCCGGGACGTCTCACACCAGAAGTATTAACAATAATATCCTCTAAAATTTTTAAATAGTCTGACAAGTACTTAAAATCTCTAAAAGGAAAACCGGTGCCTATTAGAGCATCCCTCATTTTATTTTTTTTGGAAACACGAATTCTTCTATCATTTAGAAAAGCCCCTTGCCCTTTTGACGCTGTAAATAGATCATTTCGATTTGGATCATAAACTACGCCTTGAGTTATTTCTCCCTTTTGCATAAGAGCTATTGATATTGCGTATTGTGGAAAGTTATGTAAAAAATTTGTTGTCCCATCTAATGGATCTATAATCCAGATATTATCTGAATCTTCGCTTAAACCCGATTCCTCACCTAAAAAGCTATGATTTGGATAAGCCTCCTTTAGAATGTCAATAATAATTTTTTCAGATGTTACATCAACCTCGCTGACAAAATCGTTATAACTTTTTTTATTAACGGTAAGACCTTCTATATCCTCAGAAGCTCGAGTGATGACGGAGCCTGCTTTACGTGCAGCCTTAACTGCAATATTTAACATTGGGTGCATATTTAAACCTAAGTATTCTTGGAAAGTGTTATTAATTGATCTCTTACTTTATAATGTTACAGATAAAAGCCATGCACAACAAATCAAATATTTTAGATAAATTCGATATCATATTATGTCGGCCGAGCCATGGAGGTAATATTGGCTCTACTGCTCGTGCTATGAAAACTATGGGTTTGACTAATTTACATCTTGTTCAACCAAAAAAGTTTCCATCAGAGGAATCTTATGCGCTTGCTGCAGGGGCTGACGACATATTAGATAGTGCGTTAGTGTTTGATACTATTGAAGAAGCAATGCTTAAATCGCACCTTGCAGTTGGATTTACAGCCAGAAAAAGAGAGCTATCTCAGCCACATCAAAATGTAAGGAAAACTGCAAAAGATTTAATTGGCTTTGCAAAAAATAACAAAATAGCTTTGATTTTTGGTAACGAAACTAATGGTCTTTCAAATAATGAGATTAAACATTGCCAATTTCTAAGCTTTATTGATGCTGACAAGAATTATTCTTCACTTAATTTAGCTCAGTCTGTGCAAATATGCTGTCATGAAATCAGAATGGCACTTGATTGTGAAAATACCAATCCGATTAATAAAAAACAAGCACCAAAATTTGTAACTCAATCTCAATTAAATGGTTTTTTTCTTCATTTTGAGGAAGTTTTAGATAACATTGGTTTTTTAAAAAAAATACAAGGGGAAAGATTAATGCAAAGAATGAGGTTATTATTCAACAGGACTCAGCTTGATAAAGACGAAATAAATATCATGCGCGGCATATTTACCGAAATACAAAAAAAGATTAAATAAAATCTTGTCATGTTAATCAGGTTTATTTTTCATGTAATAATATGTTTTTTAAATTTAAAGCACAAAAACTTAATAAATGTTCGAAAAAATAAAATCAGATCTATCAATTGTTTTTGACCGAGACCCTGCTGCAAGGTCATATTTTGAAATATTAACTGCCTATCCCGGTGTCCATGCAATCATTATTCACAGACTATCTCATAGGGTTTGGCGTATAAAACTTTATTGGCTTGCTAGATTGATATCACACATCGCAAGAATATTTACCGGCATTGAAATTCATCCTGGAGCCCGAATTGGTAACCGTTTCTTTATTGATCATGGCATGGGTGTGGTTATTGGAGAAACAGCTATTATTGGAGATGACTGCACAATTTATCATGGAGTTACTTTAGGTGGTACATCGTGGAAACAAGGTAAACGGCATCCTACACTAAAAAATAGAGTAGTGGTGGGTGCTGGAGCAAAAATATTAGGACCAATAACTATAGAAAATGGGGCAAAAATTGGATCGAATGCAGTAGTTGTCAAAGATATTCCTGAAAACGCTACGGCAGTGGGTATTCCTGCAAGGGTGGTTGATGAGGATCAAAAAAAAGCAACAGGATTCAGCCCTTATGCAGTTGGTAAAGATGATGATGATCCAATGTCAGAGGTTCTACAAAAACTTATTGATAAATTAGACAAGCAAGAGCGAAGACTAAAAGAATTAGAAGGCAAAAAAACCTCTTCCAAAAAAACTTAATTCAACCTGATTTTAATACTTGATAAATTTTGTCAAGTATTTTAAAATGCCCGTAATTATTGAACAAAACTAAATTAATATGAAATTAACTACAAAAGGAAGGTTTGCAGTCACTGCTATGTTGGATTTGGCAATGCATGAATCACATAACCCTGTTCGACTTACTGAAATATCAGACAGGCAATCAATTTCGTTGTCCTATTTAGAACAACTCTTTAGCCAAATGCGACGTAAGGGCCTTGTAAAAAGTGTAAGGGGCCCGGGGGGCGGTTATTTAACTGCTCAGAATTACCAGACAATCACAGTAAAAGATATCATTATTGCCGTAGATGAAAAAATCGACTCAACCCAATGTGGTGGAAATGAAAACTGTCAAGAAGGAAATCGATGTATTACCCATAATTTATGGATGTCCTTAAATTCGAAAATTCTTGACTATTTAGATGGTCTCTCTTTAGAGGATTTAATAAACAGTCAAAATAATGATGATAAACCAATTACTTTTAATGGTATTACTAAAAAGAATAAAGATGTAAGAATGGAGATTGTATAAAGTGATTTACTTAGATCATAATGCTACTACTGCAATTCATCCTGAAGTTTTGGATGAGATGATACCCTTCTACCAAAGTCAGTATGGCAACCCTGCATCCAATCATCGCTTTGGAAGAAAAGCGCTTACCGCAATTGAAGAAGCTAGAGAAAAAGTTGCAATTGCAGTAAATGCCCATCCATCACAAGTCATATTTACGGCAAGTGGAACTGAATCCAATAATACAATTATTCAAGGTATTGCCGATAGCTATCCAGAAACTCATTTTGGTTATAGTGCGATTGAGCATCCTTGTATAAGTCAACCTATAATATCTCTAGCTAAGAAAGGTTTTCGTACTACAGCAATTTCAGTTTCACAAGATGGTCTAGTGAATTTTAATGATTTAGAAAAGAGCAAAAACGTGCCTAATTTTATCTCGATCATGATGGTCAACAATGAGACTGGAGTTATTCAAGACATGCCATCTATTATTAATTGGGCAAAAAAACGAAAAGTATTAGTGCATACTGATGCTGTGCAAGCCCTGGGTAAGATTTCAGTGGATTTTGAGGAACTGGGAGTAGATGCTATGACTATATCCAGTCATAAAATATATGGTCCCCAAGGTGTAGCAGCCCTTATATTAAATAAAAAAATTGATTTAATGCCTTATATGAAAGGTGGAGGTCAAGAAAAAGGTTTACGAAGCGGCACTGAAAATTTAGCAGGTATCGTTGGTTTTGGTAAAGCTTGTGAACGTGTATCAAAAAATATTGTCACATTCAGAGAAACTATTAAACCAATGCAGGATGTTTTAGAAAAAAAACTAAGCAAAATGGGTGCGGTCATCTTTGGGACTCGTTCGGATAGAATTACAAATACGACGTTCTTCTCGTTCCCTAAATTAGACGGAGTAACACTGCTTACTGCATTAGATAAAAAAGGTTTTTCGGTGGCAAGTGGATCTGCTTGCTCAAGTAATAATAATGAGCCGAGCCATGTTCTTCTGGCAATGGGCGTTGATATGGAATTAGCCCAAGGTGCAATTAGAGTGAGTTTAGGAGTGGACTCTAATCCCACGCAAATGGAGGAGTTTATTGCTACACTTAAAATTGAAGTAGATAGACTTAAACAATTGACTGCTATGGCAGCCTAACATTACGAGGAAATTATGAAGATTGAAAAAATGACTATGCCAATATATATGGATTATTCTGCAACTACTCCTGTTGATCCAAGGGTGGCTGAAAAAATGATTCCATTCATCACTGAAGACTTTGGCAATCCTGCATCAAGGAGTCATCCTTATGGGTGGACAGCTGAGAAAGCTGTTGAAAATGCGAGGAAAGAAGTTGCAAAACTAGTTAATGCTGATCCCAGAGAAATTATTTGGACCTCAGGAGCAACGGAGTCAAATAATCTAGCTATTAAAGGGGCCAGTAACTTTTATTCCTCTAAGGGTAAGCATATTATTACCATGGCTACCGAACACAAAGCAGTTATCGATGCAGTAAGAGAAATGGAACGGTTGGGTTATGAAACGACTTTCCTGATTCCTGAATCTAACGGTCTTGTTGATATTGAAAAATTTAAAGCTGCTCTTAGACCGGATACCGTTTTAGCAACCATTATGCTAGTTAATAATGAAATTGGTGTTGTTCAAGATATTGAGGAGCTTGGTAATATATGCAGAGAAAATAAGATTATATTTCATGTTGATGCGGCACAAGCTACCGGTAAGGTAGCTATAGATTTAGAAAAATTACCAGTTGATCTGATGAGCTTCTCTGCGCATAAAACCTATGGCCCTAAAGGTGTTGGAGCATTGTATGTAAGGCGAAAACCAAGAATCCGTATTGAGGCACAAATGCACGGTGGTGGGCATGAGAGAGGTATGCGCTCTGGTACGCTAGCTACTCATCAAATAGTAGGAATGGGCGAAGCATTTCGTATTGCTCGAGAAGAAATGCAAGAAGAAAACGCTCGTATCAAAAAGTTACAAGAAAGATTACTTAATGGTTTAACCGAAATTGACGAAACCTATATAAATGGAGATTTGGATAAACGCGTACCACATAATTTAAACATCAGCTTTAACTATGTTGAGGGTGAATCGCTTATAATGGCTATTAAGGGTATTGCTGTTTCAAGTGGTTCAGCATGCACATCAGCTAGTTTAGAGCCAAGTTATGTCTTACGAGCACTAGGGCGATCAGATGAATTAGCGCACAGCTCCATCAGATTTTCTATTGGTCGCTTCACAACAGAGAAAGATGTGGATTACACGATAGAGCTTTTGAAAGAAAAAATTGGTAAATTAAGAGAGCTATCCCCACTTTGGGAAATGTTTCAAGAAGGTATTGATATAGAGAAAGTAGAATGGGCAGCCCATTAATTTTAGGAGAGAAAAATGGCTTATAGCGATAAAGTATTAGATCATTACGAAAACCCAAGAAATGTTGGGTCATTCGATAAGAATGATCCTAATGTTGGTACCGGGATGGTAGGTGCGCCAGCATGTGGTGATGTAATGAAGTTACAAATTAAGGTGTCAGATGGTGGAAAGATTGAAGATGCTAAATTTAAAACTTATGGATGCGGTTCTGCAATTGCATCAAGCTCACTAGTGACGGAATGGCTCAAAGGAAAAACTTTAGATCAAGCATCAGAAATTAAAAACTCAGCTATAGCTGAAGAACTTGCTTTGCCACCAGTAAAAATTCACTGCTCAGTGCTTGCTGAAGATGCCATAAAAGCTGCCGTAGCAGATTTGAAAGAAAAGAAAAAATAATGGCCATTACCCTTACAGAAAAAGCTGCTCAGAGGGTAGAAAAATACCTAGAATCCCGTGGCAAAGGGGTCGGACTCAAATTGGCAGTAAAGACAACCGGCTGCTCAGGAATGGCATATGTACTTGAATTTGCTGATGAAATTCCTTCTGATGACCATATCTTTGAAAGTCATGGTATCAAAATTATGGTCGATCCAAAAAGCCTAATCTACATTGATGGTACCGAACTAGACTTTGCTCGAGAAGGCTTAAATGAGGGCTTTCAATTCAACAACCCGAATGTGAAAGATAGTTGTGGTTGTGGCGAAAGTTTTACAGTTTGACACGAAATTTCTTTGAAACATTTAATCTCCCCGTACTTTTTAATATAGATATTGATATGCTTAACCATCAATATAGAACACTGCAAAAAACTATCCATCCTGATCGGTTTGTTAATGCAACTGATGCTGAAAAAAAACAATCCCTACAAAAATCTACCGAAATTAATGATGCCTATCAAGTGTTAAAGGACCCCATTAAAAGAGCGTCCCATATTATAAGTCTTCATCAAGTCGTAAAAGAGAATGCCCTCCCGTCAGATTTTTTGATGCAGCAAATGGAATGGGAGGAAGAATTAGAAACAATTAACAACTTGGAAAAAATCCAATTGTTCTCCGATAAGATAGAAGATGAAAAAAAAATACTAATGGAGTTACTTGCCATGGATTTGGATGAGAAAAAAGACTGGGAATCAGGCACAAATATTATTGGTAAATTAAAGTTTATTACCAACCTCTTTTTAAGAATTCAACAAAAAAAATTATCTATGGATAAGTCCTAAATGGCTTTACTACAAATATCAGAACCTGGAAAAAGCACCCTTCCCCATGAGCATCGTCATGCAGTGGGTATTGATCTTGGAACAACGAATTCACTCATTGCATCAGTAATAAGCGGGCAAGCTTCTATTATTCAAGATGAAGATAATGTAAAAATTATTCCGTCCATTGTTCATTACACAGATAAGGAACTATTGATTGGTGAGTCAGCTAAAAAAAGGCAATTGGATGATCCAAAAAATACCATCTCCTCAGTGAAAAGATTAATGGGTAAAAGTCTTTCTGATGTGAATCCTAAGGACTTTGTTATCGAGCTCGAGGACGGAGACGGTACCATTGGTATTAGGACCAATGATGGCCTGAAAAGTCCTGTAGAAATATCTGCAGAAATACTAAGACATTTAAGATTGCTTGCTGAAAAAAGATTAGGTCATGAAATTAAAGGGGCGGTAATCACGGTACCAGCATACTTTGATGACGCTCAAAGGCAGGCAACGAAGGATGCCGCCAAAGTTGCCAATATAAATGTATTGCGGTTGATTAACGAACCCACTGCTGCTGCATTGGCCTATGGATTAGATAAAAAAGTAGAAGGAAATTTTGTTATCTATGACCTTGGTGGGGGCACATTTGATATTTCGATATTACGTCTCGATAAAGGTTTATTTGAGGTAATTGCCACACATGGTGATAGCTCTCTGGGTGGTGATGATTTTGATCAATTAATTGAACAGTGGATCATTAATGATGCAAACATCCCTATGGAAGATGTCAAAATCAGGCAGCGTCTTAAAGAGGTTGCAAGAAAAACTAAAGAATCACTGACCACCAAATCTAAAGTAGTAATTGATGAATTGGAAGGGATTAATAAAGAATTATCTAAAGAAGTATTCGCAAGCTTATCTGCCCATCTCACTGAAAAAACGATTTCATGCATAAAGCTAGCATTACATGATGCCAACCTCACAACTGATCAAATTACTGGAGTGGTTATGGTTGGTGGCTCAACCCGCATGCCAAACATACAAGAGGCAGTTAAAAAATTTTTTGGTATGCCCTTACTCAATAACATCAACCCAGATGAAGTGGTTGCCCTTGGGGCTGCAGAGCAGGCAAATATGTTGGTTGGAAATACAAACCATGATCTCTTGTTATTAGATGTGACGCCTCTTTCACTGGGTATTGAAACTATGGGGGAAATTGTTGAGAGAATCATCCCAAGAAATTCCACATTACCTGTTGCGCTGGCACAAGAATTCACGACCTACCAAGATGGTCAAACGGGCATGGTCATTCATGTAGTCCAAGGTGAGCGTGATTTAGTTAAAGATTGCAGATCTTTAGGAAAATTTACTCTAAAAGGCATTCCTCCTATGGTTGCTGGTGCAGCTAAAATTCGAGTTACTTTTCAGGTTGATGCTGATGGGTTATTATCTGTCTCGGCAAAAGAATTATCGACAGGTATAGAGTCATCTATTGAAGTGAAACCCTCTTACGGGATAGATGACAAACAAATAAAAGAAATGCTAGCATCCTCATTCTCCTCGGCGGAATCGGACAAAGAAAATAGAGCGCTTGCAGAGGTGAAGGTAGAAGGAAAACAAATTATTGCCATGATACAAGAGGCTCTAAACGCCGATAAAGCACTTCTCAATAAAAATGAAATTGATCTTATATATGAATCAATAAATGAACTTACTAAAATGTTAGAACAAGAGGATAGAAACCAAATAGAGCAAAAAATCACTCATCTTAATGAAGTAACTGCTGATTTTGCTGAAAGAAGAATGGACCATTCAATTAATAAAGCCCTTGCTGGGAAAAAAATCGATAAATTGGAGCTTTAATGCCAAAAATAATTGTTTTGCCTCACGAAGAATTGTGTCCTGACGGAGATGTTATTGAGGTTGAAAAAGGGACGAGTGTTTGTAATGCTCTGTTAAAAAATGATATTGACATTGAACATGCCTGTGACCAAGTATGTGCATGTACGACCTGCCATGTCATTATAAAAGAGGGTTTTGATACCCTTGAGCCTTCGGATGAAAACGAGGACGATATGCTTGATAAGGCATGGGGTCTCACGCCAGAATCACGGTTATCATGCCAAACTATTGTTGAGGAAGACCTGACTATAGAAATTCCCAAATACACCATTAATCTCGCAAAAGAGGGATAAAACCTTCTATTTGAATTATTTAAAAATCATATTGCGCACGAATATTAATAGCTTTTTCACCATTATCATTTGTGCTGTTGATAGGTGTATCAAAATCTGTATCTATGTAATTCACCATAAATCTAGTGTTTGCATCTGGAATAAATTTCAACCCAACACGCCAAGAATCTGCCTCGTTAGTGTCTGTTGAGGCTATAGAAAAACCAGCGCTACTTGAGGTAATATCCGATGCATCAAAACCTGATACTCCCGCCATTAGCTCCCAAGCTCCCCCGGTAAAAGTTTTAGGGTTAAAATCTTGAGCAGGTTTAATGCGGTCAAACTTACCCCCACTTGACTTTGATTTATACGACTTAGAATATGATTCCCCAGAAATCAACCAGCCCGCATCTAAATAGTATGCGTCTACATCTTGGTCATTTAAATTAGAATCTATATTTGTAGTTGCATACTCAGCTTGCACTTTAAAAGGTCCATTAGCTGCAGCAAATTCAAAGCCAAATGTATCTTGATCTATCTCCGTGACTCCCCCCGCTTTTACCAAATCAAAAAAGGTTTGTCCTTTCCCAAGCGTTTGTTGTTCACCATCTTCAAATAATGATGGATCAGCATCATGAGTAGCATAATTAAAGCCTAGGTGGAATACTTTATTCTTCCACTTGTTCATAGTTGCAAGGTCGGTATCAAGGTGAAATACATACTTAAAACTATCATTTTTAGCATCACCCATATCGGTATTTTGACCATACCCATTAATAACAGCAAAGCTGTAATTAACCCCCTTAGTAGGCGTCCCAAAAAGCATAGCTCCTTGTTGTTTTGCGGTAGTTATCAATTCATTGTTTACATAAGATCTTTCAGTAAAATTCAGAAAGCGAGAGCTGGTTCTCTCCTCCAAACTCATTGAAGTTTTAAATTGTCCAAAACGCAATTGGGCAGCCTTAAGGTATTTTAAATCAAAATATCCAACATCTAATTTTGCCGAACTTCCAAAGGATCCATTCAATTTAAAACCGTAATATTTATTATAGGTACCACCAACCCCAAAATATGCTCTTCGAATATCGGTTGTATCAGGCTTATCGCTTGATTCGTCAACATCGCCAAAACCCCTTGCATCCAATTGCACCCTACCCGCAAATTTTAAGCTGCTATTGCCATCAGGGCTTTGCAGCTTAAACCCATTCTTAAATGCAACCTTCCCCTCTTTTTTCTTTTCAGCTTTTCTACCTTTTGATAAAAGAGCACCTTCATCTTCAGTTAATACACCTTTAGTTACTAAAGCATCAATTAGATCCTCCGTACTATCCGCAAAAGATACATTAGAAAAAGATGAAACTGCCAACGCTACCGATAACCCTAAGATTGAGTTTTTATTCACTGATTTCTCCAAAATAAATATTTACTAATTTTTATTACTGGAGTTATTTTGATATGCTTATATGACAAAAAGATGACAAAACTTAAAGAATTTTTTCTTGCTGAATTAGTGGAAATTTTAAAAAGCTTGGTTTTAAATTAAAGCATTCTTCAAATCAAATTCTACTTGACCGCTATCTAAGTGAAAAATAGCACCAACTAAACCGACTTGTTTTGCTTTAACTTGCTTTTGAATTATTGAGCTATCCCTAAGAATTTGTTGTATTTGATTTTGAACATTTATCCAACATACACTATCCACAAAATTTGCGTTACCTGAATTTCTTTCATCAGGATTTACGATGGCTTTTTCATCCTTAACCGCATCCCGAATGTCATCGATAAGTGTTCCAATATTTCCACCTTTAAAATCATCACATGCAGCTTTAATTGCTCCACAACTGGTGTGACCCATAACTATAATAATCTTCGCACCTAAATATTCTGTTGAAAATTCGAGACTTCCTAGCGCATGCTTTGATGCCACATTACCCGCCAATCGAACACTAAAAATATCACCAAGATTCTGATCAAAAATAATTTCTGGGGCCACTCTTGAATCACTGCAACCCAAAACAGAGGCAAATGGGTACTGGGCATTCGTAAGTTCATTTTGCACAACAGATCTATCATGCTCGAGCAAATTATTGCTGGTGTAACGTAAATTTCCTTTAATAAGTAATTCTAAGGCTTGTTGCGGTGTTTTTTTGGCTCTTTCATTCATTATATTTTTACCATATCTCTACTCTGCCCGCATATGAGGGAACAATAAAACATCCCGAATGCTGGGGCTGTTGGTTAAAAGCATAACCAGTCTATCAATACCAATTCCACATCCACCAGTCGGAGGAAGTCCATACTCTAATGCTCTGATAAAATCTGCATCATAATACATAGCTTCCTCGTCGCCAGATTCCTTTGCTTGGACTTGGAGCTTAAATCTATTTGCTTGATCTTCAGAGTCATTTAATTCTGAAAATCCATTAGCAATCTCACGACCTGCAATAAATAATTCGAAGCGCTCTGTAATATCTGGATTGCTATCTGATGCTCTAGCTAAAGGAGATACCTCCATTGGATAATCTATAATATACGTTGGATTCCATAAATGTTGCTCCGCAACTTCCTCAAACAATGCTAATTGATATGCCCCAAGACCCATATCATCATCAAAGGTATGTCCCTTTTTTGCAAGATAGTTTTTAATAAAATCTGAATCCATTAAATTTGCTTTAGTGAAGTCTTTAGAATATTTTAAAATTGCATCCACCATACTTAGTCTCTCAAATGGTTTTTCAAAATCAATCACTTTATCTTGATAGGATACTGAAGTTGATCCATGTACTAATGTTGCTACATGCTTAATACAGGATTCAGTAAATTCCATTAACCAATTATATTCTGTGTATGCGGCATAAAATTCCATCATAGTAAATTCAGGATTATGCCTCACACTTAATCCTTCATTTCTAAAGTTTCGATTAATTTCGAATACCCTGTCAAAACCACCCACAACTAAACGCTTAAGGTATAACTCAGGGGCGATTCTTAGATACATATCCATATCTAATGCATTATGATGCGTCTGGAATGGCTTTGCCGTTGCACCGCCAGGTATTGGATGTAGCATCGGTGTCTCTACCTCTAAAAAATCATGCTCCTCCATGAAGCTTCGAAAGCCTGACATAATTTTACTTCGCTTTAAGAAGGTTTCTCTTGTATCTTCATTGACGATTAAATCGACGTAGCGTTGACGGTATTTTGTCTCTTGATCAGAAAGTCCATGAAATTTTTCTGGCAAAGGTCTTATCGATTTGGTAAGCAGAATAATTTCGCTGACTTCGATGGTTAGCTCGTTAGTATTCGTCTTAAATATTTTACCTTTTGCGCCTAAGATATCACCGAGATCCCATTTTTTAAAATGGCTATATAGCTCTGGTTTAGATTCATTGTTGATTAAGTCACGTGCGACATATAACTGAATGCGTCCATAGCGATCTTGGATTGTTGCAAAGCTTGCTTTACCCATGACGCGCTTTAACATCATCCTTCCTGCAACCGATACCGTAATATTTTCTTCTGCTAACTCATCTTTGCTTTTGTCGTCATACAATTGATGCAACTTTTGAGAAAAATTTTCTGGTTTAAATTGATTAGGGAAAGCAACGTCACGTTCTCTAATTTCTTTTAGCTTTGCCCTTCGCTCCATGATAATAGCATTTTCATCTTGCATCACATCTTGTTTTTTATCGCTCAACTTATACCCCTTGCTTTAAACTTTCACTAATAAATACATCCAAATCACCATCCAAAACTCCCTGAGTATTTCCTATCTCGATATTGGTTCGTAGATCTTTTATACGAGACTGATCAAGGACATAACTCCTAATTTGGTGACCCCATCCAATATCTGTTTTAGCATCTTCCATCGCCTGCTTTTCTTCATTTCTTTTGCTTAATTCAATTGCATACAACTGAGCTTTAAGCATATTCATTGCTTGTGCTTTGTTACGGTGTTGAGATCTGTCATTTTGACATTGAACAACAGTATTTGTCGGCACATGTGTAATTCTAACAGCAGAATCAGTTTTATTGATATGTTGACCGCCAGCCCCTGATGCTCGGTAAGTATCAATTCTTAAGTCCGCTGGGTTGATATCAATATCAATTGAATCATCAATTTCAGGATATACATTTACCCCAGCAAAGGAGGTGTGTCTTCTGCTCCCTGAATCAAAGGGAGATTTTCTGACCAAACGATGAATACCAGTCTCAGTCCTAAAATAACCAAAGGCATAATCCCCGCTTATCTTTAAAGTTGCTCCTTTAATTCCCGCAACCTCTCCCTCTGAATATTCCAACACTTCTATCTTAAAAGCTTTTCTTTCTGCATATCGCGTGTACATCCTAAAAAGCATGTTGGCCCAATCTTGAGCCTCAGTACCACCACTTCCCGATTGAAAGTCAATAAAACAATTATTGGGATCCATAGGATGAGAGAACATACGCTTAAATTCAATATCATCAATCGCCTGGTCAAGCTTTTCGCTATCAACCTTAATAGTTTTTAATGTATCGATATCTTTGTCAGCAAACGCTATATCAAATAATTCTTTATTATCCTGTATGCCCTGGTTAAGCAAATCAGCTTGATTGACAATGTCTTCAAGCATTTTCTTTTCTTTGCCTATTTTTTGGCTTAACGCTCTATCAGACCATGTCTTTGGATCTTCCTGTTGCGAAGTTAAAAGAGCTATAGATTCTCTTTTTGTATCGAGGTCAAAGAAACCCCCGCAATGTATTAAATTTTTTATCTAAAATGCTAATTAAATTTTTTAATTCAATAATTTCTTCATCTTCCATAACAAATCAACCCCAAATATTTAATACATTATTTGCGCATATTATACCTAACTTTTTAATCATAAATATGTCATTAAAATGTCATAATTAAAATCTAATATTTAACAAGTAATTTATTAATCCCCTATAATTATTTAAAGGAGTTATCTCACGATGAAAGAGTTAAATCTTGGCAAATCAAGTATCGCTGCAGTTTTAGCCGGTACATTCGCCTTTTCTAATCCAACTATTGCTGCAGTAGATATTATCAAAATAGATGGTTCTAGTACCGTATATCCAATCACAGAAGCAGTGGCAGAAGAATTCCAGATAGAGACTGGTATTAAAGTTACTGTAGGTGTATCTGGAACAGGTGGTGGATTGAAGAAATTTTGTCGTGGTGATACAGTCATTTCTGGTGCATCAAGACCCATCAAAGCCAAGGAAAGAAAAAAATGTGCTGAAGCAGGCATTGAATTTATTGAAGTACCAGTAGCATTTGATGCCTTAACAGTTGTCATAAACCCAAAGAATGATTTTGCAACTGAGATGACCCCTGCTGAGCTTAAAAAAATCTGGGAGCCTGCTGCCCAAGGTAAAATTATGACCTGGTCACAAGTAAGAGAGGGTTGGCCAGATATCCCTCTAAAACTATATGGTCCAGGTGCGGACTCAGGAACCTTTGATTACTTCACTGAAGCTATTGTAGAAGAGTCAAAAGCTATTCGTGGTGATTTTACAGCCTCTGAAGATGACAATGTTTTGGTTAAAGGTGTAGCTGGGGATAAAGGCGGTATGGGATATTTCGGCTTAGCATACTATGCAGAAAATAAAGATAAATTAGCTGCAGTAAAAGTTCAGAATAGTGAAGGTAAATTTATTACTCCTTCTATGGGAACGGTTCAAGATGGTTCTTACAATCCTCTTGCGCGACCACTTTTTATTTACCTGAATGCAACGAAAGCGGCATTTGATCCTAATGTTCGAAAATTCATCGATTTTTATCTTAAATATGCAGGGGAATTAGCTAACGAAGTTGGCTATATTGCATTTTCAGATGAAGAATATGCTGCTATAACTGCTCACTATAAGGGTAGTAAAACAGGGACTGCTTTTGAGAAGCCTGCGATTGGTTTAAGTGTAAAAGAAATGCTTAAACGTGCTGCAGCCAATTAATCTTTTATTTCAAAAAAAGGCAACTTTTAGTTGCCTTTTTTTTGCCCTAAATTTAAAAAACACGTTATGATTACAGACATATTTTTACCTAATAAAAACTCCAAAATGTCAGATATAAATGTTAGCGCTGGATTAGCAAAAAACTTTAAAAGACATCTTGCCGAGAGAATAATTGAGTCTGGATTATTTCTATCGGCAGCTGTAGCAGTTTTTATCACCACCGCTATTGTTTATGTTTTAGTAACAGAGGCCATTCCTTTTTTTCAGCATGTATCCATTTATGATTTTCTTACTGATACAGTTTGGACACCCAATTATTCCATTAAACATTATGGTATATCAGCGCTTGTTGCTGGAACATTAACCACTACCATGATTGCGCTTGTTGTAGCTGTTCCACTTGGAACCCTGACAGCAATTTATCTTTCTGAGTTTGCAAGTCATAAAGTACGGGAAACCATAAAACCTATACTTGAGCTGTTAGTTGGCGTTCCTACCGTAGTATTTGGATATTTTGCTCTTATGCTAGTTACCCCGCTTTTACAACAGATCTATCCTGATTTAACAACCTTCAACATGCTTGGGCCAGGAATTGTAATGGGTATTATGATTGTTCCTTATATAGCTTCGGTGTCGGAAGATGCTATGCGAGCTGTTCCAATGGCTATGAGAGAGGGTGCTTATGCAATGGGTGCAACAAGATTTCAAACTGCAATTAAAGTAATTGCGCCAGCGGCTACATCTGGCATAGTTGCTTCCTATATACTTGCCATAAGTCGTGCCGTTGGAGAGACTATGATTGTGGCTATTGCTGCTGGTCAACAACCTAACTTTACTTTCAACCCTGTTGAGTCTGCTGCAACCATTACGGCTTATATTGTTTCGGTAGCGTTGGGTGACTTGGAACATGGTACTGTAGGGTACCAAAGTATTTTTGCAGCGGGATTAACATTATTGGTAATGACCTTATTATTAAATATTTTAGGTCATTGGGTACGTAAAAGATATGCAGAAAGATATTAATTAAAATGGCTAAAATTGCAATAAAAGCAAAGAATAATAATGATCTCAGTCAAATCAGAGCGCTCATTAAAAAACATAAAAAGAATGATTTAATATTTGCTGCAACAGGAATGTTTGTAATAGCATCATTAACCATAACGTTATTGATTCTTTTTTTAGATTTAGTTATTGATGGTTATCCAAGATTTACCCTAGATTTTTTTAGTAACTTCCCATCTAGGAGAGCACTAAAAGCTGGAATTTTATCGGCTTGGATTGGATCGTCCCTTGTATTAATAGTAACTTTTTTTGTTGCAGTCCCATTAGGAATTGCTGCTGGAGTTTATCTTGAGGAATACGCCAAGAAAAATTGGATTTCAGACTTAATTGAAATTAATGTATCGAATCTAGCTGGGGTTCCATCCATTATTTATGGTCTTCTTGCCTTAGGATTGTTTGTTTATAGTTTTGGTTTAGGACAAAGTATTTTAACTGCTGGTCTAACTTTAGCTCTTTTAATGCTCCCCATAGTTATTGTATCAACAAGAGAATCCATAAGAGCAATTCCTGTGCATATCAGAGAAGCTGCTTTTGCGGTTGGTGCAACAAAATGGCAGGTGGTAATCAATCACGTTATCCCCTACTCATACGGTGGAATTTTAACCGGAGTAATCATAGGGATGGCAAGAGCCATTGGAGAAACAGCTCCTGTGATAACGATTGGCGCTCTAACCTTCATTGCTTTTTTACCCCCTTCTCCTATATCAACCACGGCACCCTTCTTAAATTTTGAATGGCTTGAGGCAGCTTTTACCGTGCTTCCAATCCAAATGTTTAATTGGATTTCAAGGCCACAACATGCCTTTCATGTAAATGCTGCTGCAACCGGTGCAGTGATTATTGTTTTAACTGCTTTGATGAATGGATTTGCAATTAGATTGCGTTATAAAATTAGGAAAAAAATTAAATGGTAGATAAAAATAAACATAATGAAATAGTAAAAGCTGAATCTAAAAAATTAGATTTTTATTATGCCGATGGGACGCAAGCGCTTAAAAATGTAAGCCTTCCTGTATATGAAAATAAAATTACCGCACTTATAGGTCCATCGGGTTGCGGTAAATCAACTTTCTTAAGATCTTTTAATAGAATGCATGATCTCTATCCTGGCAATCGTTACGATGGAGAAATTGTGCTTCACCCTGATAATACAAATATCCTAGATGCAAAAGTTGATCCTATTGAAGTAAGAATGCGAATCAGTATGGTTTTTCAAAAACCCAATCCCTTTCCAAAATCCATTTACGAAAATGTTGCATATGGGCTCCGAGTTCGAGGTGAAAATAATGCAAGAACATTAGATGATAAGGTTGAAGAAGCTCTTAAGGGCGCATCTCTATGGGATGAGGTAAAAGATCGCTTGCAAGATTTAGCTTTTAATCTATCAGGTGGTCAGCAGCAAAGATTATGTATTGCGAGAGCTTTAGCTACAGAGCCAGAGATTATGTTGTTTGATGAACCTACCTCGGCGCTTGACCCAATAGCAACAGTAAATATTGAAGAATTAATGTCGGGGTTAAAAGAAAAGTTATCTATCCTTATTGTTACTCATAACATGCAACAAGCTGCACGTATTTCTGATTATACTGCCTACATGTATCTTGGAGAATTAATAGAGCATGATGCAACAGATAAAATCTTCACCACCCCATCGAAAAAAGAAACCGAAGATTACATCACGGGTAAATTTGGCTAATTATCATTTAAAGGACGAAAAATTAATTTAATTACTCGGTAGAATTTAACTCTTCGATATTCTCAGCAAGATATTGAGCGGATTTTGAAACCATTTGACTATCTGGCCCCTCTGTCATTATTCTAATTATCGGCTGAGTTCCTGAGGGTCTTATGAGTATACGTCCTTTCATATCCATCATTTGATTTGCTTCATCTATCAGTAATAATATTTCTTTTGAATCAAGATCAAGTTGTTTTTTGTGAGAAATATTGATAAGTTTTTGCGGGTACATTGGAAGCTCTTTTAATGCGTCATTTAAAGAGATTTCATTTGAAACTAAAAAGGCTAATAATTGGAGCGAAGAAATAATTCCATCACCAGTTGAATGTTTATCTAAAAGTACTATATGTCCAGAATTCTCTCCTCCAATCAACCATTTATTTTTTCGTAAATCCTCTGCGACATATTTATCTCCCACATCTGCCCTTATAAATGGAATATCTAATTCTTTACATTTCTCTTCAAAGGCAAGGTTGGTCATTAGGGTGCCAACTACTCCACCCGACATAATTTTTTGTTGTTGATACAATTTAAGAATGAGGTATAAAACTTGGTCACCATCAACTAAATGCCCATGCCCATCCACCATAATAAGTCTGTCACCGTCACCATCAAAGGCAATACCAACGTCAGCATTTTTTTCAAGGACTACTTTTTGAAGAAATGCTGGATGAATAGAGCCTGCATCTTGATTAATATTCAATCCGTCAGGTTTATCATTTATCACGGTAATATCTGCGCCTAATTCACTAAAAACTGCAGGTGCTGTCCTATAAGTTGCTCCATGAGCGCAATCAAGAACAATTTTTAACCCTTTTAGGGTTAAATTTTTAGGGAAAGTGCTTAAACAAAAGTGTATGTATTTATCCCTAGCATCATCAAGTCTTCTTGCTTTTCCAAGTTTATTGGCCGGTTGTATCTTTAAACTTTCCTCAGCTATATTCTCAATTTCTCTCTCAATATTTTCAGACAATTTAGATCCACTTTTAGAGAAGAGTTTTATTCCGTTGTCATCAAATGGATTATGGGATGCAGTAATTGAAACACCTATATCTGCGTTCAACATTTGTGTGATATAAGCAACAGCTGGTGTTGGAAGTGGTCCGGTTAAATATACATCGACTCCTGCAGCAGCAAATCCTGACTCAAGTGCTGACTCAAACATGTAACCTGAAATTCTTGTGTCCTTTCCAATGACCACAGTCGGATTTGTTTTTTTATTGTGGTGCTTGGTTAAAACCAAACCCGCTGCAAAACCAATTTTTACAAAGAAATCTGGTGTAATTGGAAAAGACCCAGTCTTTCCTCTGATACCATCCGTACCAAAAAATTTTTTTGTCATATGTGTATTACACTTTCAAATTGTCTAGCATCTGTTTCGTCTTTTTTACATCATGTACTCTGAGAATATCGGCTCCATTTCTGGCAGCGAGAGCAGCATATAAAGCGCTAGCATCAATGATATCATCCATATTCTCTCCCACCATTTTTTTTATCATACTTTTTCTTGAGACACCGATGAGAACTGGTAAGCTAAGCTGGACGAATCTATTGATATCTTTGAATAATTTTGCATTATCATCAAATGTTTTTCCAAAACCAAAACCTGGGTCAATAGCAATTCTTTCTTTATTGATTCCTGCATCTTCACAGCGCTTAACTCTTTCATTTAAAAACTCGATAACCTCATCAGTCACCGATTCATATTTAGGATTAATTTGCATATTTGTTGGGGAGCCTTGCATGTGCATCAGCGATATATCTACTTTTGATTTTGATAGAATCTCTAAAGCACCCTGACTTGTCATGGCCTTAATGTCGTTAATCATATTAACCCCTGAGTCAATAGCTAAGGCCATGATTTCAGGTTTATATGTATCAACTGAAATATAAATTAAAGATTGCTTTCTTAGTTCATTAATTACCGGAAGGATTCTGTCTCTTTCCTCCTCTATTGATATTGGTAATGAGCCAGGTCGTGAGGATTCTCCACCAATATCTATAATATCAGCCCCCTCTTCTATCAAATTAAGTGCATGATCTATAGCGACTGAGGTATTTAGATATTTTCCCCCATCAGAAAAGGAATCAGGAGTTACATTGAGTACACCCATTATAACGGGTGATGTAGCATTAGCTAATAAGGATTTTAATGTCATCTAAAAGAGGGGCGTTAGCCCCTTCTCTTAAGATTTTGCAGTGGGTTGCGGAGATACAGTGCTCGTGCCACTGTTTCCACCTGAAGGTTTTTTAGGAGTATCAGAACCCTTGGATGGCTTAGGTGGCCGCATTTTTTTGCCTGCCATTATGTCATTGATCTGATCACTATCGATCGTTTCAAACTCTAATAAAGCCTTAGCCATTGCTTCAATTTTTTTCTTATTCTTTTCAATTAGCTTTCTTGCAACACTGTATTGTTGGTCAAGTATATGTTTAATTTCCGCATCTACTTTTTGCTGCGTGGCTTCTGAAATTGATTTCGAAGACATAGCCATAAAACCATCATTGTTGTCATCGGAATAAACCATAGTACCCAGTTTATCTGACATACCATACTTGGTGACCATATCTCTGGCAAGCTTAGTTGCTCGCTCAAAATCATTTGCTGCCCCAGTAGACATTTGCTTCATAAATACTTCTTCGGCAATTCGGCCACCAAATAAAATAGCAATTTCTTCTAGCATTTTTTCTTTAAAGCTACTAAAACGGTCAAATTCAGGAAGCTGCCATGTAAGTCCCAATGCCCATCCTCTTGGCATGATAGTTACTTTGTGGACTGGATCAGCATTAGGCAATAATTTTGCAACTAAGGCATGACCTGATTCATGGTAGGCAGTATTTCTTCTCTCTTCCTCTCTCATCACTAATGACTTTCTTTCGGGGCCCATGAAGATTTTATCTTTAGCTTGCTCAAAATCTTCCATATCTACAGTACGTTTATTTCTCCTAGCCGCAAATAGTGCTGCCTCGTTGACTAAATTTGCCAGATCAGCTCCAGAGAATCCAGGTGTGCCTCTCGCAACAATATCTGCTTTTACATCAGCATCGACTGGTATTTTTCTCATGTGCACAAGAAGAATTTGTTCACGGCCTTTGATATCAGGGAGTGAAACTGCTACTTGTCTATCAAATCGCCCAGGTCTCAGTAATGCTTTATCTAAAACATCAGCTCGGTTTGTCGCCGCTATGACAATAACCCCAGAGGTTGCTTCAAATCCGTCAAGCTCAACAAGAAGTTGGTTTAAGGTCTGTTCTCTCTCATCATTACCACCTCCCATGCCTGCTCCACGATGACGCCCAACGGCATCAATCTCATCAATAAATATGATGCATGGTTGACTCTTTTTAGCCTGCTCAAACATATCGCGAACTCTTGCTGCACCTACTCCAACAAACATCTCTACGAAATCAGAACCAGATATGCTATAAAATGGCACTTTAGCTTCCCCTGCGATTGCTCGTGCGAGAAGTGTTTTACCAGTTCCAGGAGGCCCGACCATAAGTATTCCTCTTGGAATGCGTCCGCCTAATTTATGAAATTTTGCGGGATCTTTAAGAAAATCAACCACTTCAGTGACTTCCTCTTTGGATTCATCACATCCTGCAACGTCAGCAAAAGTAGTTTTGTTGTTCGTTTGGTCAAGCTGTCTTGCCTTACTTTTACCAAAAGAAAATGGTCCTCCACCTTTAGCACCGCCTTGCATTTGTTTCATAAAGAAAATCCACACCCCAACCAATAAAATCATTGGGAACCATGAAATGAAAATGCTCATCAATAAAGATTGTTGTTCCTTAGGTTTGGCATCCACCACTACATTATTTTTTAGGAGATCTGATACCAACCAAGGATCTGTTGGAGCATAAGTAGAGAAACGCTTACCATCAGCGGTAATTCCAGTTAAATTGTTATCATCTATCTCAACTTTGGCAATATTACCCGCTTTCACCTCTGCCATAAATTGCGAATAAACTAGTTTATTTTCAAAACGAGATGAACTAGAGAATTGGTTAAAGATTGTCATCATAATTAGACCAATGGCAATCCACATAGCAATGCTTTTAATTGTATTGTTATTCAAATCTTTATCCTTCTAATATTAGATTAATTAACATAATTTTGAAGTTATTTAATATCATATGTTCTTAAATTCATACTAACAAGCTAAATTTTACTTTTTCCATAAACAAAAATTTCAGAGCTTCTATTTCTTGATGATTTCGGTTTAAAGGTATAAACAGTCTCAAAATTTTTTTTAACCTCACGAACAAAAATATCAAATTCAGCACCTATAAATGACTTGACCAAAAAATTACCTTTTGGTTTCAACCAATCCACTGCAAATTGTAAAGCTAACTCATTCAAATATATAATTCCTGCTTGATCAGCTGGTTTTATACCACTTATATTGGGGGCCATATCTGAAATTACAAGATCTAGAGGTATTTTATCTAATTTTTTTTCAAGCATCTCTAACACCTCTTGTTCGCGAAAATCACCTTGAATAAAATCAACCCCTTTAATTGTATCCATATCCAGCAAATCCAGTGCAAAAATATTTCCTTTAACATCAACCATGCTTGCCAGCACCTGCGACCAACTCCCAGGCGATGAGCCAAGATCAACCACATTCATTTTTTTTTCGAGGAATTGATATTTTTCATTCGCCTCGATAAGCTTAAAAGCTGCACGTGATCTATAACCAGCCATTTGTGCCTTCTTTACATAGGCGTCGGAAACATGTTCATTCATCCAGCTTTTACTAGTCTTAGATCTCTTCATCTGATATTATTGCGGCCTATTTAATGTTCTGAAATCTTATATTACATGCTTAATTCAAAACAGATTACTTTTTTAAGATCCGAATCTCATTCAAAGAATCCGGTTGTTCAAATTGGTCTAAAAGGTCTTACTGATGCAGTATTAAATGAAATTGACATAAATTTAAACGCCCATGAATTAATAAAAATAAAAGTTCACAATAACAACAAGATTGAACGACAAAACATTTTAAACATAATTTGTGAAAAACTTGAAGCTGAACCAATTAACCATATTGGAAAGTTGATTGTTATTTTTCGAGCAAACGAAAAAACAAAAATTTCTCTTCCTTAAATTAACGCATTTTTAGAACTAGTACTAACCCCAAGCAACATTGAAATAAATACGCCACACTTGCAATACCATGCCAGGACTTATATCGATCAGCAAATACCCCCTCCATCACTTCTCTAGGAAGCGCCTCAAGCTTAAGAGTTTCTAAAAAGGGATTGATGCCAAAAAAACTGATTAAAACAAACAAAAGAATAATTAAAGCAATCCAAAAAAAGGATTTTTTAAGGATCCTCATGCCATTTAATTTGAACCCTAGGACAATAATTAAAATCAACACAAACATGCCAGCATAATTTAAAAAAGTAAACATATCGGCCGCAATAGCTCCTGCTATAAATGTGCTTGAAATCTTATTAAATAATACAGTGGTTACCATCAGCATCGACCATAAAGACCCAACCCATATTGTTGTTATTAAAAAGCCAAGTTTATTAAGAATATTTTCCATTATTTTTAGATATAGAGAACTCGCAGAATATCAAAAGATTTTATTCCGCCCGGGCTTTCAAACTCAACAACCTCTCCTTCTTCTTTTCCAATTAACGCTTTTGCTAATGGAGAATTAATCGATATCTTATTTTCTTTGATATTTGATTCATCATCCCCCACTATTTGATAGGTGGATTTTTTTTCAGTATCTAGATCTTCTAATTCAATAGTTGCCCCAAATACACATCGCCCACCTGCATTTAATGAGCTTGGGTCAATTACCTCTGCTTGGGATATCTTAGCCTCTATATCAGCAATTCTTCCTTCGATGAAACCCTGTTTTTCTTTAGCAGATTCATATTCAGCATTTTCAGACAAATCTCCTTGTGCTCGTGCTTCAGCAATAGCCTCAATAATTTCTGGCCTATCAACACTTTTAAGTCTTTGCAACTCTTCTTTGAGGGCCTCAAGTCCATTTCTGGTCATGGGTATTTGTGCCATATCTTATCCTTTGTTTGGGCGAATCATTAATACAAGTTTTAGTTGAGTTTATTTTAAGAGGAGCGTTTGTGCAAGCTCTGTATTGATACTACTTGAAGCTCATCAACGAAATTCATGCCGATGCAAGCAGCTCTTGCACCAGATAAAGTTGTATAATAAGTAACTTTATTTTGTAAAGCATTACGTCTTATTTCATAGGAATCTGCAATAGCTCTTTTATCTTCGGTAATATTCACAATAAAATCAATTTCATTATTTTTAATCATATCCACCACATGGGGTCGCCCCTCAGCCACTTTGTTAACTGACTCGACCTCAATACCATGCTTTTTAATGGTTGAAGCAGTTCCTTTGGTTGCAACAATCTTAAATCCTAATTGGGATAGGGATAATGCGATATCAATAACATTTTCATGATCCTCCTTACGGACACTTAAAAATGCCTTACCTTTGTCAGGAAGAACTACAGAAGCTCCTAATTGAGATTTAATAAAAGCTTCGGCAAAAGTTTTACCAACTCCCATAACCTCCCCTGTTGATTTCATTTCAGGTCCCAAGATAGTATCTACTCCTGGAAATTTTATAAAAGGGAAGACAGCCTCTTTCACTGAGAAAAAATCAGGAGTTAATTCTTTTGTAAATTTTTGCTCTTTCAAAGTAATACCGGCCATAGCATTTGCTGCTATCTTTGCTAATGGTTTTCCTATAGCTTTGGAAACAAAAGGGACAGTTCTTGATGCTCTTGGATTAACTTCCAAAACAAAAATATTTTCTCCTTGAATAGCAAACTGAACATTCATTAAACCTTTAACATTTAGTGCTTTTGCCATTTTTTGGGTTTGCTCAATAATTGATTTTTGAATATTACTTGACAAGCTGTGAGGTGGAAGTGAGCAGGCTGAATCTCCGGAATGCACCCCAGCTTGTTCAATATGCTCCATAATGCCTCCAATTACGATCTGTTCTCCATCAGATATAGCATCAACATCCACTTCCAAAGCATCATTCAAAAATCTATCAAGAAGAACTGGCGATTCATTAGAAACCTTTACTGCTTCACGCATATATCTCTCTAGGTCTTTTTTTTCATGCACAATTTCCATAGCACGGCCACCCAATACATAACTTGGTCTTACCACCAACGGATAACCAATTTCTTCAGCAAGAAGCAGTGCTTCATCCGGGTCTCGTGCAGTATTGTTAGGGGGTTGTTTAAGTTTTAATTTATTTAAAATACTTTGAAAACGCTCACGATCCTCTGCAGCATCAATATCATCTGGAAGCGTTCCAATAATAGGTACACCCTCTGCCTCCAAACCTTTGGCAAGTTTCAGTGGAGTTTGGCCCCCATATTGGACAATGACACCCCAGGGATTCTCCTTAGATACAATTTCTAAAACGTCCTCTAAGGTAACAGGGTCAAAGTATAATCTATCAGATGTGTCATAGTCAGTTGATACTGTTTCAGGATTGCAATTAACCATAATTGTTTCAAAACCACTTTCTCTTAGGGCAAGAGCTGCGTGAACACAGCAATAATCAAACTCTATGCCTTGACCAATTCTATTGGGTCCCCCACCCAGAATAATAATTTTTCTATTTTTTGTTGGTTCAGACTCACAAAAATCCTCATAGGTTGAATAAAGATAAGCTGTTTTAGTTTCAAATTCTGCAGCACAAGTATCCACTCTCTTATACACGGGGTGAATACAATATTTTTTTCGTAATTCTCTTATTGAACCCTCATCACTATTGGCAAGCAGAGCAATTCTGCTATCAGAAAATCCTGATTGTTTTAATTTTTTAAGAAAAAACTTATCGATTTGCTTAATAGAAATTTTTTTAACTTTATTTTCTTTATCTACAATATCTTTAATTTGATATAAAAACCATGGATCAATCTTTGAGTGCTGAAATATTTCATCAACGTTTAATTCAGCTCTAAATGCATCGGCAACAAACCAAATCCTGTTTGGTCCACATTCTCTCAATTCCTTTATAATCTCCTCCCGATTGTCTGAATATTCTACTAACCCATCAACTCCAATCTCTAGACCTCTTAAAGCCTTTTGAAAGGATTCTTGAAAGGTTCTTCCCATCGCCATAACTTCTCCCACTGACTTCATTTGGGTGGTTAGTCTTGAGTCTGCTTGTGGAAATTTTTCAAAAGCAAAACGTGGTATTTTGGTAACCACATAATCAATAGATGGCTCAAAAGAGGCCGGGGTAAGGCCCCCTGTAATATCATTCTTCAGTTCATCAAGAGTAAAGCCTACAGCTAATTTTGCAGCAATTTTTGCGATTGGGAAACCTGTTGCTTTTGATGCCAATGCCGATGATCGTGAAACCCTAGGATTCATTTCAATTACAACCATCCTTCCATCATCAGGATTGATAGCAAACTGCACATTAGAACCACCTGTATCCACCCCTATCTCTCTTAAAACATTAATCGATGCATTTCTCATAATTTGATACTCTTTATCCGTTAATGTTTGTGCGGGTGCAACAGTAATTGAGTCTCCAGTATGCACTCCCATAGGGTCTAAATTTTCTATTGAACAAATAATTATACAATTATCATTAGAGTCTCGAACCACCTCCATTTCAAATTCTTTCCAACCAAGAAGTGACTCTTCTATGAGCAGCTCATCTGTTGGAGATGCATCTAAACCTCTCTCACAAATTAAAATAAACTCCTCTTTGTTATAAGCAATGCCTCCCCCACTTCCGCCCATTGTAAAAGAAGGGCGAATAATAGCCGGAAAACCAATTGAGGCTTGAACTTGTATAGCTTCTTCCATGCTATGAGCAATAGCAGATTTAGCTGAACCCAATCCAATACCACTCATTGCTTCTTTAAATTTTTGTCTATCTTCTGCTTTATCAATTGCTTCTTTTGAGGCACCAATCAACTCCACATCAAATTTTTTAAGCACACCATGCTTATCCAAATCTAGAGCACAATTTAATGCAGTTTGGCCACCCATGGTAGGGAGCAAAGCGTCTGGTTGCTCTTTCTCGATTATCTTAGCAAGCATTTGCCATTGGATAGGCTCTATGTAAGTGGAATCAGCTAGATTAGGATCGGTCATAATGGTAGCGGGGTTAGAGTTTACTAATATCGTTCTATACCCCTCCTCCATCAAAGCTTTACATGCTTGTGCCCCGGAATAATCAAACTCACATGCCTGTCCAATTACAATTGGACCCGCCCCAATGATAAGAATTGATTTAATGTCTGTTCTTTTTGCCACCCTATGATCCTTTTTTATCTAACATTAAACTTATAAAACGATCAAACAAATAACTCATTTCGGAGGGTCCTGGGCTTGCCTCTGGATGACCTTGAAAGCTAAAAGCAGGAATATTTTTAATCTTAATTCCTTGAATAGTGTTATCAAATAATGATCTATGAGTTATCTCAATATTATTTGGTAAATTTTGATCATCTACTGCAAACCCATGGTTTTGACTTGTTATAAAAACCTTCTTTGAATGTAAATCTTGTACGGGATGATTTGCTCCATGATGGCCAAATTTCATTTTTTTTGTTTTAGCTCCTGCTGCAATCGCAAGCAGTTGATGTCCTAAACATATACCAAATAAAGGAATTTTTTTATCAAGTAAAGTCTTTATGTTTTTTATAGCATAATCACATGGTTCAGGATCACCTGGTCCGTTCGATAAAAAAACTCCGTCAGGTTTCATGATTAAAATTTCTTCAATGGGAAAATTTGCAGGGAATACTTCAACTTCACACCCTCTCGAAACAAGCATTCTTAAGATATTTTTTTTTACTCCAAAGTCATAAGCTGCAATCTTTAATAAGGGTTTTGTTGCACTTCCATACCCTTTACCTAAGGCCCATTCACCCTCACTAAAACTATAATTTTTTTGTGTAGTTACAACTTTTGCTAAATCCATACCCGATAAACCTGGAAATTTTTTTGCCATTTCCAATGCTGTTTCCTCTTGGCCAGATACGCATATACAGCCTGTTTGTGCACCATTTTTTCTGATATGTCTTGTTAATTCTCGGGTATCAATATCAGCAATGGCAATTAAATCCTCATTCTCACAATATTCGGCTAATGTATATTTTTTCCTAAAATTTGATGCATGAATAGGTAGGTCTTTAATTATAAGACCGCTTGCATTGACTTTGGGGGATTCTATATCTTCAATATTGGTACCAGTGTTGCCAATATGAGGGTAAGTCAGACAAACTAATTGCTTAGTATAAGATGGGTCCGTGAGAATCTCTTGGTAACCAGTCATGGCTGTATTAAAAACTACTTCGCCAACAGCATAACCATCAACACCAATTGAATTACCTCGAAACTTTGTTCCGTCTGCAAGCACTAGAATGGCCGGCTTTTTATGCGACAAACATAACTCCTAAGATAATTAAAGCTAGATACAACAAACGGGTGAATATTAATTCTCCCGTTGGGTGAGATTATAAATGAATAAGCTGTTTACAGCAATTTAAAAAATTAAATTTTGATAAATAATTTTATTGTTTTAAGCCAAGAACATCTTGCATATCAAATAGACCATCAGTTTTATCTGCTAAGAACTTTGCTGCTCTTATGGCCCCCTTAGCAAATGTTTTTCTACTGCTGGCTTTATGAGTTAACTCTATTCTTTCACCGTCACCTGCATACAGGACTGTATGGTCCCCAACTATGTCTCCTCCTCTTATAGTTGAAAATCCAATTTGATTACGATTACGAGGAGGCATTATACCTGTACGTTTAAATACTCCATGTTCCTTAAGCGACCTACCTGAACTTTTTGCAACAGACTCACCCAGACTAAGAGCGGTCCCAGATGGAGCATCTACCTTATCTTTATGATGAGATTCGATAATTTCAATATCAAAATCTTCATGCATTATTGCTGTTGCGGACTCAACCAGTGATAACAAAAGATTAACTCCAATACTCATATTTGGCGCAAAACATACTGCAATATTTTTTGCTACATTAATAATATTATTCTTTTCAGCCTCTGAAAAGCCAGTTGTGCCTAAAACATAGTTAATTTTATTTTTTTGGCATAATTCCAAGTAATTGTTGCTTGCCTCAGGCCTTGTAAAGTCTATGAGAATATCAGCTTGTTCAAAAATAGCATCAAACTGTGGTTGAATAATAATACCAGTTTTGATTCCGCAAAAAAAACCGGCATCCTCTCCGATGTGACTTACATCCTTTTGATCTAATGCTCCAACTAATTTGGTTTGTTTATCATGATAAATCTCTTCTATTAAAGTTTGACCCATCTTACCTGTAGCTCCGACAACAATAATATTAAGGGTTTTATTCATTTTATTAAAATCCAATTTTTTCTAGCATTAAGTCAAAATAATCTGGTTTGTCTAAATCTTCATTAATTATATCTTGTTTCGACTCTACTTGCCTCTTTCGATCCTTTTCATTTAATTTAAGCTCTTCTTCATTTTCTTGAGAAATATCTTTTTTTATAGCTTCATTCAAAGAGTCTTTTGTATTTAAAATATCATTTTTAACTTCAGCCTCTTTTACCAATCTCTCTCTAATTTTTTCAGATTGATTTTCTTTAACATTTTGGATATCACCTTTGATTTCTTCTTTTTTCATTTCATCTACTTCGGTTTGATTGACCTCATCAGACTCCCAAAATTTAATTTTATCTACCCAAGAACCCTCCTCCTTTTTCATCTCTTCTTTAACTATAGGTATTTTTTTATTTTCTTTTAATTTTTCTGATTTATTTATTTTTAATGTATTTTGATTTTGTATATTAGACTTTATTTGCTTCGTTTCCTCTATCTTTTTAATTTCTTGATCAATACCTTTATTATGCGTTTTATTTACCTCTGTTTGATTGACCTCATCAGACTCCCAAAATTTAATTTTTTCCATCCATGAGTCTTCTTCACCCTGCATTTCTTTGTTCTTTTCTCTCGTTATTACATGTTCCTTTATTTTTTCTTTTTTATTTAAATCTAAATCTCCTTTGCTTGAGATTACTTCGCCTGTAATACTCTTAAGCAATTCTTTCTCAAAATTAACTACCACATGCCTTCTTTCCGAAAAATCTTTGACTCCACTTTTTTTATGGGCAACATCATTTTTTTTTAATACATACAAATAGTCCCAACGATCTTTATGAAAACTATCTGCAATTAGTGGAGTTCCAAGAATAAACTTTACTTGAGATTTAGTCATGCCTGGCTTTAACTTGAGCAACATTTCACTATCAATCTCATTGCCTTGTTGTATTTCCATTTTATACACAATAGGTGCATTTAAATCTGGTGTTGCACATCCATATAATATAAAAATAAAAAATAAAAAAAACAATCGCATAGAAAATAAGGGTTTATTTGCAAAGATTCATAATATACCATGTGAATATTAACTTTTTATTTACAATTTTGGAGAATTTATGGAAGATCATATCCAGCTTAAAAAGACAGGATTAAAGGCTACACTTCCAAGAATAAAAATACTTGATATATTTCAAAATAGTAAGGAAAGGCATCTCTCTGCTGAAGATATCTATAAGGTAATGATAAGTTCTAGTGAAGATATAGGTCTCGCGACTATATATCGTGTTCTTACACAATTTGAACAAGCTGGTATTCTGATAAGACATCATTTTGAGAGCGATAAAGCAGTATTTGAACTTAATGAAAAATCGCATCATGATCACATTGTATGTCTTCAATGTGGACATGTTGAGGAATTCAGAAATGATGAAATCGAAAAAATTCAAGTGGAAGTAGCGCAAGATTTAGGTTTTAAAATAATTGAACATTCACTCTATATTTACGGTGATTGTTCAAAAAAAGCTTGCCCAAACAAAGCTAAAAGATAGTTAGTGATTAAATAACAATCAATTAGCCAATATTTCTTTTGCATGCTGCAAAGTAGTGGTAGTAATGTCCAAACCTCCCAGCATTCTTGCTATCTCCTTAATACGCTCTTCGTTGTCCAAGGGATCAATATAACTTTTTGTTTCTTTTGCAATAGTATTTTTTGATACTCTAAAATGGTATTTCGACTTCGCTGCGACTTGAGGAAGATGGGTAATAACAAAAATTTGACGATCATTAAAGTTGCTTAGAGATTTTAAAAGGTTTCCAACAATTTCAGCCACTCCCCCACCTATGCCCACATCCACTTCGTCAAAAATCATAGTAGGAACATCAACCTCAGTCATAGAGGACACTCTGATCGCAAGACTTATTCTTGAAAGCTCCCCTCCCGAAGCGACTTTTTGAATTGGCCTTAGATCAGCTTCAAGATGAGTTGCGATCAAAAATTCAATTTGTTCATTTCCATTTACAGAAGGATCACCATTTAATAAATTCACTTTAAATTTTGCATTTTTAAATGATAACTCTTTCAATTTATTCGTAATTTGATCACTTAATCTTTTGCTGGTTATTTCCCTTTGCTTACTTAGTTTATTAGCAACATTGTTATAGTTTTCTTTTGCCTTTGTCAGCACTTCACTCTTATCTTTCTCATTTACCAGAAGATTTAATTCATTTATCCTTTCTTCCCAATGCTTGCTTTGATCCATTAATTCATCTGCATTTAGCTTGTATTTTCTTAAAAAATTAAATGTAGCTTCTATTTTAGACTCAATATCATTTCTCTCAGCTTCATTTACCTCAATGGAATGAAGATAATTATTTAAATCACGGGAAAGCTCTAAAAGTTCTATTGATGAACTTTCTATAACATTAAGTTTATCTGATAAATTTTTATCTAGATTTGTTAAGGCCGCCAAACTACTCTTGAGACTGTTCAGTTGATTATTGAGCGAATTATTTTCAGATCCATCCAAATGATTTACGCATTCTTGGATACCCACAATCAGCTCATTGCTATTATTGAGAAGCTTATGTCGAGATTGTAATTCCTCCCATTTCTCAATACTAAAATCAAGCTCTTTATATTCTGTAAATTTTTGCTGTAATTCTTCAAGCTCAGATGTAAAGGCTGTTTTATTTTTCAAAAATGCTTCATACTCTTTTTCCAGGTTGCTCCAAGATAAAAAAGTCTCTCGAACTCTTTTAGTTAGCTCTTGTGTTTGTGCATAACTATCCAGAATATCTCTTTGAGTTGATACATTGAGTAAGGAATGATGTGAATTTTGACTATATATATCTACCAAATTATTGGTAAGTTGTTTTAATTGTGAAACAGATGTTGGGGTCCCATTTATAAAAGCCTTTGACTTTCCATCAAGACTAAGAATTCTTCGAAGCAAAAGACTATCTTCTATTTCATAATCATTTTCTTTTAACCATAATTTTGCTTGATCATTATTATCAATATTAAAAATTGCAGAAATATCAGCCTTTTCTTTTCCTTTCCTAATAAGGCTTATGTCTCCTCTCTGCCCAAGACATATTGATAATGCATCGATCAATATTGATTTTCCCGCTCCTGTTTCTCCGGTAAACGCACTAAATCCTTTTTTAAAATTTAGCTCAAGCTGATCAACGATTACAAAATTTTTAATTGATAATGTTTCAAGCATTTATAATATATCAGCCCCAGTTTAATTTATTTCTCAACATCTCGAAGTAGCAATAATCTTTTGGATGCAGAATTGATATAGATTCTTTTGCCTTGCTTATTTGAATCACATCTCTTATGTCTAAAGGAAATTTTATTTGTCCATCAATACTTGCATAGGCTTCATTCATATTAATAATCTTTATATTTATTTGGCTATCAGCATTAACTGCAATAGGTCTATTACTTAAAGTATGTGGACTTATAGGCACTATCGATATTGCATCTAAATTAGGGTGAAGAATAGGACCACCCGCTGATAATGCATAGGCTGTTGTTCCTGTGGGAGTGCTTACAATGATACCGTCTGATCTTTGTCTATGGACAAATGCATTGTTAATTATTACATCCAATTCAATTAGCCTCTCTCCACTTTTAATGACCACATCATTAAGAGAGAGAGACTCATAAACTTTTTTATTGTCTCTTAAAATTTTTGTATTTATCAGCATTCTTTTGTCTTCAATAAATTCACCATTTAGAATGGTATCGATGTTAGAAAACATACTATTAGTATTTAAATCAGCAAGAAAACCAAATCGGCCTTGGTTTACTCCAACAAGAGGAGTGTCTGAATGAACCATATTTCTAGCAACACCAATCAAAGTTCCATCTCCACCAACAATAATTGCAAGATCAACTTTGGAGCCGATATCTGTTAATGAAATAGATTGCACTCCATCAAGATTAATTTGCTTCTGTGTCTTTTCTTCAATATATAACTCAAAAGGTTTTTGGTTTAAATGGTCAACTAATTGTATTAATTGATCATGAATATCACTCGATTCTTCAATTGAAGGGTATTTGCCAATGACGGCGATTTTGTTAAAAGCTTTCATATTTATATAAATAGCCTAGCTATATTAGAATTGAATTAGTAAAATACATTAATTGTACATTTTAAAGCATCCACCCAAAATTAACGAATAAAAAATTATAATGGACCTTGATAATAGAGCCCAGACATTACTTAAAACCCTTATCACTCAACACATAAGTGATGGTAACCCCGTTGGTTCAAAAACTTTATCTAGCGCATCCAATATTGACCTGAGTCCAGCCACAATAAGAAATATAATGAAAGACCTTGAAGATGCTGGCTTCGTATCTAGCCCGCACACCTCTGCTGGAAGAATTCCTACAAATAAAGGATATAGACTTTTTGTGGATAGTCTTGTAACTGTGCAGTCCTTAAATGATTTTGAAATTTCCTCATTACAAAAACAATTAGTCCTTTCTGACAAAAAACACTTAATGAGCTCAGCAGCAAATACACTCTCAGAATTGACTAAATTTGCTGGCGTAGTAATGATTCCAAAAGCAAAAAAAGTACAATATAAACATATAGAATTTTTAAGCCTTTCCGAAAAAAGAGTTTTAGTAATTATCGTGACTGATGATGGAAATGTTCAAAATAGAGTGCTTTATACCAAGCATATTTATGATAAGAAAAAGCTAGTTGAGGCCTCAAATTATTTTAATAAAGAGTTTAGTGGTTTTTCAATAGAAGGGGCAAAGAAGAAACTGCTTAATGATTTAAAAAATATGAAGGTTGATATATCAGACCTTATGTCCTCTGCTATCGTTGCTTCAACCAATGATAATGATGACGATCATCTAGTGTTGTCCGGTCAAGCAAAACTCTTAGAAACTGCCGAACTGTCACAAAATGTCGCAAGTATAAAAAAAATTCTGGAAATATTTGAAAAAAAATCTGCACTTCTTAATTTACTTGAAAGCAGTCATAATGCCGATGGTATTCAAATTTTTATAGGTGAAGAATCAGGATATCAAGCTCTAGATGAATGTAGTGTAATTACTGCACCTTATGAAGCAGATGGAGAAATACTTGGAATGCTTGGAGTAATTGGTCCCACAAGAATGGCATATGAAAGAGTAATTCCAATAGTTGATATCACTGCTAAACTACTAGGAAAATCAATAAAATAAAGGTATTTATTCAGTGAATTTTTATAAAAATGAGCCAAAGTATAAGCATGGAGACGCTCCTAAAATTGGAATTATTTTGGCTAATCTTGGTACACCAGACGCACCAAATGCAAAGTCACTTCGTAAATACCTTGGGCAATTTTTAATGGATAGACGAGTTGTTGAAATACCAAGATTTATTTGGTGTTGGATTTTACACTGCATTATATTAATAATTAGACCACGTGCATCAGCAAAAAAATATAAACAGATATGGACCTCTCAAGGCTCGCCTCT
>CEOC01009248.1_pt1 | contig 44046 bp, 17 predicted proteins | sample 356191 | NCBI WGS metagenome assembly CEOC01 (sample SAMEA2619952, study PRJEB7988) | marine metagenome | biome: marine biome (ENVO:00000447); feature: deep chlorophyll maximum layer (ENVO:xxxxxxxx); material: "saline water (ENVO:00002010), including plankton (ENVO:xxxxxxxx)" | depth 17 m
AAGGACAATCTATTATCGGGTCTTCTACGAATATGCTTCTTGGATACGCATATGATATGAACGCTGATGGCACGGTGATTGTTACGTGTGAAAGGTATTATAACAATTATAAGGGGAGATGTATGGTATATACATATGAAAACGGTTCTTGGGTTCAAAAAGGACAAGACATTGTTGGTGGCACTGGGGACTACTTAGGATATTCTCTTGGTATTAGTGCTGATGGAAATATAATTGTTGTAACAAGTGTTAATACAAATTCTGCTACAGGTTATTTTAAAGCGTATGAATATATTGGAACATCATGGGTTCAAATGGGACAAACTGTCGTTGGTTCATTTACAAATGAATTTTTTGGACAGAATTTAGCTTTTAGCTCAGATGGAGCAGTAGTCATTATTGGGTCTCGAAATATATATGGCAGCACAAGTATAAATGGTGTATGTAAAGTATATCAATATGACGGCTCTTCTTGGGTTCAAAAAGGACAAGATTTAAATGCTGAAGCGACTGGGGATGAATACTACATACCAAGTATAAATTCTGATGGTTCAATTGTTGCTGTGGCTGGGATAAATGGCGACATAAACGGTTCAAATTCGGGATACACTAAAGTATTTCAATACGATGGCTCAAGTTGGGTTCAAATGGGAAATACTATATTAGGAAATGCAGCAAACGACCAATCATATTCATCAGACTCATTAAATGCTGATGGTACTATAATCGCCACTGCTTCAAACGGAAGCGACTTGGGAGGAACAAACGCAGGATTAGCCCGAGTATATAAATATAATGGCACGACTTGGGTTCAATTGGGTAATGATATATACGGCGAGGCCCCTTACGATCATCTGAACCAAGTGTCTTTATCATCTGATGGACTTGTATTGGTGACTGGTTCACCATTAAACGACGGTGCTGGCACTGATGCGGGTCATGTTAGGGTATTTAAATATGATGGAACATCTTGGATTCAAGTGGGTCAATCCATAGAAGGTCTTGCTTCCAACAATAAAACGCCATCAAAAGGATTGAAACTTTCATCGGACTGCAGTACATTAATACTTGGGAATCATCGTTATAACACAGAAACCGGAATTGTTCGTGTATTTTCTATACCAAAAATCCAAACAATTAACACGACTACAGTTTTCGCATTAGGAGACAATGACCACAATAAATTAGAAATGACGACTTCAGATGTCACAACTCTAACACTAACCAATGGAGGAGTTGCTTATGATGTATCATATAATGGAATGCTTTCCGACTTCACACATATTGTAGGAGCCATCAATAACAATTCTATGAAGTTGTATGTGAATAACACGCTGGTAGACTCTACGCTGGTAGACACTGCTACTGTAAGACAAATTAACAAAACCCTTATTGCTACTAATCCAGTAGAGGATACAGCTAATCCATATGATGGTGAGTGGCCATCTGGGCTTAAGCTATTAGATACAAATATTAATTACACATTAGATGATATAACGATTAATGATGATGCTATAAAATCATATCATTCACCAATACATTCTCATCATATTAGGAGTCCATTAAACACTATGCCCATACATGTTTTCAAAACTCCAGTTCCAGGAAGATATGTATATGTATTTCATACAGTTAACCCTAATAATGAATGGACTTTATATCTTGAATTCGAATTATCAATTACAAATAATAATTTATACATAGAAAGTACACGAACAACATATGTTCGTACACCGTATGCAACACCTACTGACACTAATTATTCTGGAACTGCATATACAACTCTTGATCAACGACCATATTTTACTGAATTACATATTAATGTAAAAGAAAACGCCAGTCTGCTTCGTTCAGACAATAAAACATTCACATATAATTATTTGGGCTCGAATTTATCCAATACAAGTTTGTTTGAGGGTTCTATGGTATATTTCAAGACATGGACAGATTATGCGTTGTCTACTAGCGAAATAACAAATTTGTATGAAAACAGAGAGCCACCTAGTGTCGACGAAGTGTTCGCACAAGAAGACTTTACAACAATGACGACAAAAGCGGAGCCAGAGGTTGTAGTGGACTCAAATAGTAATACTGTGACATTTAATAATAAATTTTTCGAAAAATTTACCCGTCCAAACAATTTAAGTGGAAGACGAACACAAAGTAAAACGGTCTTACGTCAGATATTGACACAATTCAGTGCGAACATAGGAACAAATAAATTAATTGTTGGTAAAGAAGATGTAGATTTGCCGCATATTTTTGTGAAGCCCAAGATTCGTGTGGTTGTTCCAACTCAATTGACAAATAATACATTGAATATTGAAAATGATTTGGCTAGTGACGAAGGTTTTTACGTTGATTTGGTGGATGAAAATGATGAAATCATATTGGAGAATACAGATGGTTCGAGTGTGAAAATAGTGAAACTATCGGGAGAGACTTATAGAGTGACAGAGACGGATGAAAATGGCACGGAAGTGGAATTTACGGAGTCGGCAAATTATTCGGGACAAGTAGGTAAATTGGTGTATTCATTGGGAAGCGTATCTGGTGAAATATCAACAGAAACAGCGGCCACACAAATAAATCGTCATTGGGAATTCAGAAACTCCACACTAAATAATTATGATGTAGTAAATAATGTTGATGCTTTATTAGTGGATTTTTTGGACACTGACTCGAATGCTAATGGTATAGACTTTAATGGAACAAGTAAATATATTGATTTGGGTTCAAACACAATAACTGTAGGAAATGACGATGGTATAGGTAGTGGATTTTCATTCGAAACTTATGTGAAGAATGATCCTGTTTATGAAGAAGCACCTACACTTGATTTGACAAGTAATTATAGTTTACTGGGTGATTATATTAAGGATGAGAGTGGTGGTCATGGTGATGACCCAAATAGTTGCTCTATAAGTAGAGATGGTACAACAATTGCTATTGGAGCGTTTAGAAATGATGGAGGAGCAAATGATGCTGGACAAGTTCGTGTATATCGTTATGACTCAAATAAAACAACAGAAGTGACCGACCAAACATCAAATAATTTCGGACCAATAGGATGGACACGTTTAGGTGGAGATATTGATTTTTATCAAGTCAGTGGATACGCTGGAACTCTTAATTCTGTAGCTATTAATTCAAACGGAACTATTGTTGCAATAGGTGCTCCTTACCATATTAATAGTGATATTGGATTAGTTAGGGTATTTCAATATGATATTACAAAAACTACATTGGTAACTGACGAAACATCAAATGATTTTGGACCTATTGGATGGAGGCGTATAGGTTCTGATATAATAGGTAATGGATATTGGTCATATACAGGTCAAAATATGACTATATCTGATGATGGAACTACTATTGCATTTCAATATAGTGATAACCCATCAAATGTACATTCAAGAACAACGAGAATTTATAAATATGATGGTTCTTCTTGGAATTTATTAGGTGATCCCCTATTTGCTGGTTTTTATGCTAACAGGCAATTAACTCCAGATGGGTCAAAGATAGTTGCGAATTTAAAAACTAATGGATGGGTATTTGTCTTTGAATATGACGCAAATAGAGACTATAGTGACACAGATGTTTATGGTTCTGATTATGGACCTATTGGTTGGAGAGCGATTGGCGGATATATTAATACTGGCTGGTCAACTCAAGATATTGCATTAAGTATAAATTCAGATGGAACTATTGTAGCTACAGGTTATTTCTGGTCTGGGGAAGTAAAAGTATTCAAATATAATGGCACATCTTGGAGTCAAATGGGTGTAACTTTAACAGGTAGTTACCTTGGGAATTCAATAAGTTTATCTTTGGATGGTAAAATTATGGCAGTTAGTAGTAATAGGAGTGGTGGTGGTGAAAATGGATATGTAAGAATATATTATTATAATGAATCTTGGAATCAAATAGGAAGTGATATTAATGGTAGTAGTCCTCCGTACAGGGTAGGAGAACAAATAAGTTTAAGTGGATATGGAGAAAGATTTGTAACAGCCCATCGTGATGGTCTAACAAGAGTTTATGAAATACCACATAACAGAAATTTATTAACAAAACATATTATAGCCTTAGGACACGATAGCTCCAACAAATTAGAGCTCACTACATCTGACGTAACTACTCTAACACTAACCAATGGAGGAGTTGCTTATGACGTATCATACAATGATGTATTATCTGACTTCACACATATTGTTGGAACAATAAGTAACCATACAATGAAGCTATACGTGAATAACACTCTGGTAGACTCTACCAGCGTGACGCCATACGGAGACAACAAAACATTCGCATATAATTATTTGGGTTCGGATTTACCCAATACGACTCTCTTTAAGGGTTCCATAGCGTATTTCAAGACTTGGAAAGACTATACATTGACTACAAATGAAGTGGCAGAGTTGTATAACAGTCGTTCGATTATAGCGAGTGTAACAAGAGAAGAAACTTCCAGTTCTGAATTGAATCATTATTGGGAATTCAGAAACTCGACATTAAATAATATTGACTCAATAAATAACGTTGAAGCGTCACTGGTTAATTTCTTGGAAAGCGATTCAGATGAAAATGGAATTAATTTCGACGGAACAAGTAAATATATCGATTTGAGCTCAAACGTAATAGTTGTAGGAAATGACGCTAGTAAAGGAAACGGATTTGCTTTTGAGACTTACGTGAAGTCGTTGAATCCAAATATTCCAACGACTACAGTTTTCGCATTAGGAGACGATAACCACAATAAATTAGAAATGACGACTTCAAATGTCACGACTCTAACACTAACCAATGGAGGAGTTGCTTATGATGTATCATATAATGGAATGCTTTCCGAATTTACACATATTGTAGGAACTGTCAATAACAAAACAATGAAGCTATACGTGAATAACACACTGGTAGACTCTACTGCTGTAAAAGAAATTGACAAAACCCTTATTGCTACTAATCCAGTAGAGAATACAGCTAATCCATATGATGGTGAGTGGCCATCTGGTCCTAAGCTATTAGATACAAATATTAATTACACATTAGATGATATAACTATTAATGCTGATGATGTAAAATCTTATCATTCAGCGATACACGGTCATCATATAACAAGAACGATCAATGACAATACAACAATTGTTGGTATTTTAAAAACTTCGGTGCCTGGAAAATATGTATGGACTATATATCCACTTGTCTATAATGGCAATAACTACATATATTTTGAATTCGATTTGTCAATTTCAAACAATAACTTATATATCGAACACATACAATCATCATGGACGCCTAATGCTATTACTGATTCTAATTATGATAATGCAATTAAATATACAACTCTTGATCAACAGCCATATATCACTGAATTGCATATAAATGTACAAGTAATCAAGACATTACCATTATACGCAGACAATAAAACATTCGCACATAATTATTTGGGTTCGGACTTATCCAATACAAGTTTGTTTGAGGGTTCTATGGCATATTTCAGAGTTTGGAAAGATTATGCGTTGTCTACGAGTGAAATAACAAATTTGTATAATGACCGTAACATCATTTCTATTGACGAAAACGCAACAAGAACGCTAGATAAGAGTTTCAATTTCAGAGATACTTATTTGGGATATAAACCGATTGAAAATGCGGGTATTACATTTAATAATTTTGTAAACGCTGATACAAAAGTGCGTGGAATTGATTTTGATGGAGTCAATAAATACATCGATATGGGGTCAAACACAATAAATGTGGGAGGAAATGATACAGATAATGATGGGTTTGCCTTTGAAACATACATTAAGAATATTCCTGTGTATGAAACTTTGTTTGGCGAATGGAACAAAATGGGTCAAGATATCGACGGTGAAGCCGCCGGAGATGAATTCGGAAAAGTCGTTTCGATGAATTCTGATGGAACGATTGTCGCAGTAGGTGCCGTGAAAAATGACGGCGTTGGCGTCAATTCTGGTCACGTCCGCATATACAATTTTGTTGGATCACAATGGACGCAATTGGGTCAAGACATTGATGGTGTAGCGGAAGACGACCAAAATGGATGGTCTGTAAGTTTGAACGCAGACGGAACAATTGTCGCCATTGGTGCCATTCATAATGATAGCATCGCGACAAATGTTGGACAAGTCCGAGTATTCCAATACACTCAAGGTGAATGGGTTCAAATGGGTGAAGGCATTAACGGAGAAGGTCCAGAAGAGAAAAGTGGATATTCTGTAAGTCTAAGTTCAAATGGATTAAGACTCGCCATCGGTTCTCCATTTAATGATTTGTTTGGATTTAACGCAGGACAAGTTCGCGTTTATGAATACAGTAATAACGATTGGAACCCACTTGGACAGAAAATATTTGGTCAAGCTGTAGGAGACAATGCTGGATACGCTGTAAGCCTAAGTTCAGATGGTTCAAAAGTAGCTGTTGGTGCGTATTTACACGATAGCACTGGAATAAATTCGGGACAAGTTAGAGTCTTTGAATATAATGGCTCTCAGTGGAGTCAGATGGGTCAAGACATTGATGGTGAAGCTGCCGGTGATTATAGTGGAATGTCAGTGGCGATGAATTCGGATGGAACGATTGTAGCAATTGGTGGTGAAAACAATGATGGAAATGGTTCGAATTCTGGACATGTTCGTGTGTATCAATATTCTGGCTTGCAGTGGAGTCAAATGGGACAAGATATAGATGGTGAAGCCGCGGAAGACCGAAGTGGTTATTCAGTAAGTATTAGTTCAGATGGGTCTATAGTGGCCATTGGAGCTATATGGAATGATGGAAAAGGTTCGAGAGCAGGTCAAGTCCGAGTATATAAATACTCTGGCTCACAATGGAATATGATTGGTTCAGATATAGATGGTGAAGCGGCTAATGACCAAAGTGGTTATTCTGTAAGTCTAAGTTCTGATGGAAGAACAGTTGCGATTGGGGCGATATTAAATGATGGTAATGGTTCAAATTCGGGTCAAGTTCGTGTATACAATATACCACAAGTCTACCCAGTATCCACTATTATGTCTTTGAGTGATTCAGCAACAAATAAATTGGAATTGACTACTTATGATAGTGATTCATTGATTTTACAATTGACAAATAATGGTGTATCTTACGATGTTTCTTACAATGGTTCATTGGTGGATTATACACACGTATTTGGTAAAATCGTAAATAATGTAATGAGTTTGTATGTAAATAATGTTTTGATTGATTCTGTTGGCGTCACACAATTTGAATTGGGTAAAACATTTACAAATAATTATTTGGGTTGCAATTATTTAAATACCAGTTTTTTCCACGGGTCAATTGCTTATTTCAAAACTTGGTTGGATTATGAATTAATATATGCAGAAAGAACATCTTTGTATGAGAACCGCGATATACACACATTTATATTTACATTGGATTCTAGCGTATGGAATGCCCAAAACCCTAATTATGCATATCCGGTGAAAAATAACAATAACTCATTCAAAAATCTACTAACCAGTTATGACATTTCGAATTCAAACGCAGTAGTATTTATTGAGTGGAATTCATACACAAGTAATCAAGATACAATTGTGTTTGATAATAATCTGAATTATTTCGATGAAAGTTCAATCACTGTTCTTACACCATTCAGCGAAATGTCAGCCTTTTTCACTCCAAGTCAATTAATACATATGAAATATCCGATTTCTGACGTGAAATCTGTGGCCACACCTGCCGATTTGATCGGTGTATATACTCAAACAGATATCATTGGAGCAGGTTATAGTGCGGCAGAACTGTATGATGCTAGCTTCAATATTTCTTCGTTGACTTCTACATACAGTCCATCCGACTTGAGTGGCTCATATGAACAAACAGATATTATTGAGTCCGGATATAGTGCGACGGAATTATATGATTCTAGTTTTAATGTTTCGGCATTGATAACGACGTTCACCCCACAAGATTTGAGCGGAATTTATTCTCAAACAGAAATCGTCAGTTCGGGATATACGGTGTTGGAATTATTTGACGGCAGTTTTGAAGCGAGCTCTTTAGTTGGAACATTTACGCCACAAGATTTGAGTGGAATTTATACAACAGAACAAATTATTCAAGCCGGTTTTCCAGCCTCTCAATTAAAAGATTTCTATCCACCAACTGATCTTAGTAGCGTGTATAGTGATCAAGATATTATAGAGGCCGGATATGAAGTGACCACATTGTCTTCTATTTATACTCCAACAGACTTAAGTGGTGCTTACGAGCAAACCGAGATTGCTGCGGCTGGTTACAGTGCTAGTGATTTGTATGATGCCAGTTTCAATGCCGACGTTTTGACTACTACTTTTACACCAACTGATTTGAGTGGACTGTATACAGACGATGAAATCATTAGTGCTGGTTTTCAAGCAAGCGATTTGAAAGATATTTATACAGTAAGTGATTTGAGTGCCGCTTATACTCAAACAGAAATTGCTGAAGCTGGATACTCATTTTCTGAATTAGTAGATGCTAGTTTTAATGCCGACGCTTTGGTATCAACATTTACTCCAGCAGACTTGAGTGGAACATATACGGATGAGGATATTATACAAGCCGGATTCGAGGCGTCTCAATTAAAAGAAACATATACTCCTGCTGATTTGAGCTCTAACTACACAGAAGAGGAAATTGCTTCTGCTGGTTATAGTGTTGCTGAATTGGCGGATGCTAGTTTCAACGCAGCAACATTGGTGAATAATTATGCTCCTACAGATTTAAGTGGTTCATATACAGATGAAGAAATTATACAAGCGGGTTTCCAAGCGTCTCAGTTAAAAGAAACATATACTCCTGCTGATTTGAGTTCGAACTATACGGAAGAAGAAATTGTTTCTGCTGGTTATAGTGTTGCTGAATTGGTAGATGCTAGTTTTAACGCGACCGCATTAGTAACTAGCTACACGCCTGAAGATTTGAGTGGCTCTTATACGGACGATGAGATTATACACGCAGGGTTCCAAGCTTCTCAATTAAAAACTTCCTATACTCCAACAGATTTAAGTGGAACATATACCGAGGAAGAAATTGTAACCGCCGGATATAGTGTGTCTGAATTGGCGGATGCTAGCTTCAATGCGACTTCATTAGTAACTAGTTACACACCTGAAGATTTAAGTGGTGTATATACAACTGAAGAAATCGTAAACGCTGGGTATAGTAGTGCTCAATTGAAAGATACATTTAGTCCAACAGATTTAAGTGGTTCTTATACGGAAGAAGAAATTGTAACCGCCGGATATAGTGTATCAGAATTGGTCGATGCTAGTTTCAATGCGGCATCATTGGTAACTACATTTACTCCTCAAGATTTGAGCGGGTCATACACAAAAGAAGAAATCGTCGAAGCCGGATTTACCGTTGAACAGTTGAAAAGTGATTATACTCCATCAGATTTGTGTGGAAATTACACACAAGAAGAAATATTGGATGCCGGATATAGTGTTACTGAATTGGCTGACGCTAGTTTCAACGCAACATCACTTGTAACTAAATTTACACCACAAGATTTAAGTTCATCATACACAACAGAAGATATTGTTTCCGCCGGATATTCAATTGATGACTTGAAGGATATTTACGAACCGACAGATTTGTGTGGAAATTACACAGAATATGAAATTCTAAATGCTGGGTTTAGTGCCACACAATTAGCCGACGCTGGTTTTAATGCTTCATCATTAACAACAAAGTTCACCCCACAAGATTTGAGTGGAATTTATACAGACGAAGATATCATAGGTGCTGGTTTTGAAGCGACTGTGTTGAAAGAAATCTATACACCCCAAGATTTGAGCAGTTCTTATACAACTGAGGAAATAGTTCAAGCAGGATATACCGTAACAGAATTGGCTGATGCCAGTTTTAACGCAACAGATTTAGTGAATAATTTTACACCTCAAGATTTGAGTGGATTGTATGCGGATGAAGAGATTATCACTGCCGGTTTCCAAGCAAGCGACTTAAAAGATACATACAGTCCTCAAGACTTGAGTGGAACATATACAGACGATGAAATCATACACGCAGGATATCAAGCAAGTGACTTGAAAGAAACATATAGTCCTCAAGACTTGAGCGGAACATATACAGAAGAAGAAATTGCGGATGCTGGATATAGTTTGTCTGAGTTAACCACAGATATTAGTTTGAATGCTGCCTCGTTGGTAAATACATTTACACCGGAAGATTTAAGTGGTGCGTTTACAAACGAAGAAATTGTTGAAGCTGGTTTCCAAGCCTCTCAATTAAAAGACACATTTACACCAGCAGATTTAAGTTCAAATTACACAGAAGAAGAAATTGTATCGGCCGGATATAGTGTAACGGAATTGGCGGATGCTAGTTTCAATGCCGCAGCATTAGTAAATAATTTCATACCGGAAGATTTGAGTGGAACCTATACGGATGAAGAAATCATTGAAGCTGGGTTTGAAGCAACTCAATTAGTAACCAAATTTACGCCAGCAGATTTAAGTGCTAATTATACTGAAGAGGAAATTGTTTCGGCAGGTTACGGTGTTCAAGCCTTAGCGGATGCCAGTTTTAATGCTACAGCATTAGTAAATACATTTACACCAGAAGACTTGAGTGGAACATATACCGACGATGAAATCATACATGCCGGTTTCCAAGCGTCTCAATTAAAAACTTCCTATACTCCAACAGATTTAAGTGGAACATATACCGAGGAAGAAATTGTTTCGGCGGGATATAGTGTAACAGAATTGGCGGATGCTAGTTTCAATGCGACATCCTTAGTTAGTGTTTATACGCCCGAGGACTTGAGTGGAACATATACTAAAGAAGAAATTGTAAGTGCTGGATATTCAATTACAGATTTGGTAAGTTCATATAAGCCGGTTGATTTGTGTGGAAATTACACAGAACAAGAAATCGTAGATTCTGGATATAGTATTGAGGATTTGGCCGAAGCCAGTATTAGTGCTTCTTCGTTAATAAATAATTACAGTCCATCCGATTTAAGTGGCGTGTATGACGATACACAGATTATTGAAGCGGGTTTCGAAATTACTCAATTGAAAGACAAATATACTCCTTCAGATTTAAGTGGTGCTTATACAGAAGAAGATATTATTCAAGCCGGATATAGTGTTACTGAGTTAGCGGATGCTAGTTTCAATGCTTCTTCATTGATAAATAATTATAATCCAACCGACTTAAGTGGTGTATACGAACAAACAGAAATCATATCAGCTGGATTCACAGTAGCACAAATGCATTATTCGGGATATAGTGCGTCAGAATTAATAGGAAACTACAGTCCATCGGATTTAAGTGGAATATACACGCAAACAGAAATATTAAATGCCGGATATAGTGTGTTGGAGTTATACAACACAGGATTCGCTTCATCATCATTGGTAGGAATATACGATGTGACTGATTTGAGTGGCGTATATAGTGATAATCAAATATTAACGGCGGGATATAATGTCCAAGAACTATTAGATATAAATTTTACAGATGTTCAAATACGAACAGTGGGATACACGTCGCTTCAGTTTAAAAACGATGCTAACTATGACGCAACAGAATTAATCGGAGCAGGATTCGGCATACAAGATTTGTATGATGCTAGTTTTGGAATTATTGATATATCAAATGCGGGATTCAATGGTAGTCAATTACGAGAAGTTGGATTCAATATTAGTGAAATGTCGGTGGCGGGATTTTCCAATGAAAATTTATTTTCAGCAGGATACACCGCAAGTGAAATGTTAGTCATTGAACAAAATGTAGTCAATTTGAAAACATTAGGGTATAGTGCTTTACAATTGAAAGAAGCCGGAATAATTTTGACTGAATTATACAACGCTAATTTTACTATTACGGAATTACAAGCGGCAGGATATACAACAAGTGAATTAACTGGTGTAGGATATGGATTGAGTGATTTCGCATCTATAGAGCGAATCTTGGGATTATCTGGGTGGATTGTCCGTAAGAGTTCATCGAAAGAAGTATTTGATGAGGTGTTTTTCAGTAATGGTCTTTTCATAGCTACTTCTAAAAATTCATACAAAAAGGTCATTTACTCTAGTGTGGATGGTATTGTGTGGGAGAAAATATTCAATTCTAATTTCGTAAATTTCCAATCAATGGCTTATGGAAATTCAATTTGGATAGCAATCAAGGACCATTCAGTTTTGACTAGTATAGACGGAACAAACTGGGTATTTTCCGACACAAATCTTGAATATGCTTGGTATTCAATCGCATACGGAAATAATCTGTTTGTTGCTATAGCAGGATATCCAACACAAAAATATTTGGTTGTCAGCACAAATGGTGTGGAATGGTCCATAATAACGACACCGGTGAATAAAAATTGGGTTTCTTTAACCTATGGAAATGACAATTTTGTGGTGGTTGCCGATGATAATACTGAACAAGATATATTAACAAGTGTAGATGGAGCAACTTGGACACCTCAAACATCTCCTAGTGGTGATAATAAATGGAGAAAAATAGAATATGGAAATGGAATGTTTGTTGTGGTGGGTAATCGAGTAATGACAAGTGAAAATGTTTCAGAATGGCAATTGGAAGACAGTATTAACAAGACATGGAATTCATTGACATATGGAAATGGGCGATATGTGGCGTGTGCTATGTCGGATGGTTCAAGTTATTTATTATCGTCGGATATGGTTCAATATGGTTATAGTTCAGTAGATTTGAAAAATGCCGGATTTACAAATCAAGATTTGTTGGACAATGGCTACGAATTGGTCGATTTTGTGCAGTCTCAAACACCTCTGAATGAATTGAAAGATCTGAGTTATAATGCTTCGGAATTATTGGAATATTTCAGCGGAAGTGAAATTCGTCAAGTAGGATATACATTAAATGATTTTACTACAACAGTAACACCTACACCAAGTGTATCCACATTTAAACTATACGGATTTACACTTCAAAATTTCCTAGATGAGAGTTATAGCGTTGGAGATTTATTGAACGATTTTTCGGTGTATGAATTACGAGTGGATGGTTCTATTAGTGCCGACACATTATACGCAAATAATGTGACTTCCACACAAATGAAAACCGCCGGATTTACATTATCTGAATTAATATCAAGTGGTTATAGTTTGTCTCAATTGGTTGATGCTGAATACACATTACAAGAATTAAAAGACGCCAATTATAGTGCGTTGGATTTGAAAGGCGTTGGATTCGATATTAATGAATTATATCAAGTGGAATTTACATTGGTGGATCTTTCAAATGCTGAATATGGAATTTCGGATTTGTATGGTGTGGGATTCAGTTTGACACAATTAAAAGACGCCGGATACACTTCAACAGAAGTATTTACATCGCTGGATATTTCATATTCACAATTGTTTGAAGTAGGTTATTCAGTCACAGAAATACAAGACGCGGGTGCGGGTTTACAAGATTTGGCGGGTATTGGATACAGTGCCACAGTAATGAAATCATTGAATTTCACTTCTACAGAATTGGTAGGTGCTGGATATGGATTACAACAATTGTATGAGGCGAATTATGGTGTTACTGATTTATCAAACAGTGGATTTACATTGAGTGAATTGAAAGGTATAGGATTCAGTGTGGGAGATTTACATACTTCTGGATATTCAACAACACAATTATATGATGTAGGATTTAATGCTATTGAATTGAAGAGTGTTGGAGAAACAATAGATAATTTGAAGGGATTTGGATTTAGTGCTTTGGAATTAAGAAACGCGGATTTCGATGTTTTCGAATTGAAGGACGCCGGATTTTTGATTACAGATTTACAAGCAGCCGGATATGAAGTTTCTGATTTATCAAGTGTTGGATTCTCATTGGCAGATATTTTGGCAATCACGATAAGTTATAGTTTATCTCCTTGGCAACTTCGTTCGACATACACAAACACTTCACTATATTCTGTAGTGTATAGTAATGGATTATTTGTTGCGATTTCATATGGCTCCAACACAAATGTTCAAACGAGTGTTGACGGTATACAATGGAAAGAAGTGGAATGTCCTGATTATATGAAATGGACATCTGTAGCATATGGAAACGATATGTATGTTGCTTTGGCGGATTCATATGATAAACGGTTGGTTGTAACAAGTGAAGATGGGGTAAATTGGTCAATAGCAAACACATTCGATGATTATTATTTCTATTCTATGGCTTACGGAAATGGTTTATTCGTTGCTATTGCGGATAAACGCGGTTCTGGTCGTAGTATAATAACATCGACAGATGGTTTGGTTTGGACAGAAAGCACAATCCCTGTTCAAAACGACTGGCGTTCCATTACTTATGGTAAAAACAAATTCGTTGTGGTATCTACATCCGGAAATAACGACCGTGTAATGACAAGTTCGGATGGTATTGACTGGACTGTTCAAGTAACGCCGGAAGACAATGGATGGTGTTCAGTGGCATACGGAAACAATATGTATGTAGCAGTGGCGAATAGTGGAACATCTAATCGTGTAATGAGTAGTTCAGATGGAATTACTTGGACGTTGGATTCTTACACGACAACGGATAATTTCAGTTCAATTGCTTATGGAAATGGACGATTTGTGGCTCTTTCTTATTCTAGTGGAAACAATTATATTTTGACGACGGATGTATTGAAATTCGGTTTTACATCAGAAGATTTGAAAATCGCCCAAGTGAGTGTTCAAGATTTATCCGCAAACTTTACAGTAATAGAATTAAAGGACTCTGGATATACAGCCGAGGATTTGAACACTGGTGGGTATACAATACAGGATTTGTATGACGCTAGTTTCAACGCATCAGAAGTTCAAGGTGCTGGTTACGACGTCCAAGAATTGAATGATGTAGGATTTACAACAAGTGAATTGAAATCGGCCGGTTTTACCGTGGTGGATTTATCTGGTGTTGGAAAAACTTTGGAAGAATTGAAAGAAGCCGAATTCACAGCCGAAGAATTAACTGACGCTAATTTCACTATTCAAGAATTAAAAGATGTTAGCTTCTCAGCAGTAGAAGTCCAGCAGGCTGGTGCTACATTGTCAGATTTGAAAACAGTCGGTTATAAGGCGACAGAGCTTACTGATGTGGGATATAGTTTGAAAGAATTGGTCCCACGAAAAGTCCAAACAACATCAATTAATTATAACATCCCAAGTATTGATATTACAGATTTGGATAATGATGGTGGAGCTACTGTAACTGCCATTAAAACAAATATTAAGAATAGATATGCTATTCAGTTTAGTGTGAAACCTGAACACATCATTGTTTTATTATTGCCAGCAAATTCCGTAGATGTCAATATTGAAGTCACTACATATGATGATGAAGAAGCAACAACAAATCTTTCTACATATACAAATGACACAAACGCAGCCAACGATTTACTAACGGATATTGTCAGCGGTGCCGAGTCACAAAACAATACAGCCGCAAGTCAAAAAGCCCAAGCCGTAGATGTTGCTACAGTGGCAGCTCCAACAACAACAACTGTAGAATCTACACCACCGCCTGTCTATACACTATCAGAATTAAAGGAAGCGGGATTCACAGCATTGGAATTGAAAAACCAACAATATACATTACAAGAATTAATTGATGTAGGATTTATTGTAGTTGAATTAAGAATCGCACAATACACAGCAGTGGAATTAAAGGCAACTGGATTTACTATTCAAGAATTAATCGACGGTGGTTTCGAAATAGAGGCTTTGAAAGATGCGGATTTCGAACTCGGTGATTTGATCACCTATTACACGGGTCCAGAATTAAAACAAATGGGTTATACATTAACAGATTTCACTTTGAGTGCGTCATACACAGTGGTAGAATTAAAAGCCTTCGGATTTTTACCATCAGAATTCAATGCGGATGGTTATACTGTGTTGGAATTATCGGGAAGTTTCACAATCAGTCAATTGCGTATAAGCGGAGGATACACAGCTACACAAATGTTTGACTCCAATGTGACGGCCACAGACGCAAAGAATGGAGGATACACATTGAACAATTTGAAATCGTCACCATATTCCATCAATGATATCAAAACCGCTGGATTTACTGCGGGAGAAATGCGTGAAGCAGGTTATGTATTATCTGAATTAATCAGTGTAGGATATACTGCGGCCGAATTGAAATCAGCGAGTTATACGGCGGTTGAATTCAAGGCCGAGGGATTTACAGCAGCACAATTACGAGCCGTAGACTATAATGTTCAACAGTTGGATAATGCCAATTATACTTCTACAGAATTAAAAGAAGGTGGATATAGTGCTGGAGAATTGAGGAGTGTTGAATACACAGCTTTACAATTGCGAAATATTGGTTACACTGACCAAGAATTATTCGATGGAAATTTCACATTGCCTGAATTCAAAGAATCCAATTTTTCGGTTGCTGATTTATTAGCTTTGTTCACTGGTTCAAATATCCGAACTACTGGATATACTTTGAATGAATTCAATTCGACAACTTCATTGTCTGTTTCAACATTAAAATCATATGGGTTCTCTATTGGGGAATTCAAATCAGAATCTTACACACCTGCCCAATTAGTAAACGATTATACAGTGAATGAAATGCGTGTTGCCCAATACACGGCTACTGAAATGAAGGCGTCCAATATATCAGCTACGGATATGAAAAATGGAAATTATACATTAGAACAACTGGTGAATGGAAGTTACACAATTAGTGAACTGAAACAAGCGGAATATACAGTATCTGGATTGAAACAACATTTCACCATACAAAATGTAATTGATGTTGGATTCACAAAAACCGAAATTTATGAAGGTGGTTATACAGTGAGCGAAATGAGGGGAGCAGGATACACCGCGGGAGATATGTTACCTGTAGTATCCAACAGTATCACTACGTTGAAATCGGCTGGATATACATTGACAGAATTCAAAAATACTACATCATTGAGTGTTTATCAATTAAAACAAACACATTCGGCTGCTGAATTTAAGGCCGCTGGATATACAATCAATGAATTGACAGCAGTCAACGATTTCTCTATTTCTCAATTGCGATTGGCTGGAGGATATACTTCTACAGAAATGAAAAATGCTGGAATAACGGCTACTGATGCGAAAGCAGGAGGATATTCATTATTTTTATTGAAATCTGGTGGATACACCGCTTCCGAATTGTATCAAGCAAATTACACGGCATTAGAAATGAAAAATGATGGATTTACCGACCCGGGTGAGTTGATATCTGCTGGATATACCTTACAAAATATACACGACGCGGAATACGATTCTGGATTATTGAGAGCTATTCAATATACTGCTTCACAATTGAAAGCTGTTGGATATACTTCGACTGAATTGAAAAATGGCGGATATGAAGCCCAAGAATTGAAAGACGCAGATTATACTGCACAAGACATGAAAACGGCTGGATACAACCCTAGCACAATGAGAGGGGTTGGATATAATGCGTCACAATTAAAAGCCATTAATTATAGTGCCGGAGAATTGAAAACCGCCGGATATTCTGCTTCAGAATTAAAAGTAGCCGCCTTTGGGTCTACACAAATGAGGGCAGCCGGATTTACAGCAAATGAACTGAAAGACGCCACATACACATTAACGGAAATGAAAACGGGCGGATATACTGTAAGTAATTTGAAACCATTGTATACCATTCAAGAATTGAAAGATGTCAATTTCACAGTATCCGAAATGAAGCCAAACTACACCATTCAAAATATTATTGATGTTGGATATTCGATTAATGAAATCTATAATGGTGGTTATAATGTTAGTGAAATGAGAGATGCTGAATATACAGCCGGAGAAATGCTTCCATTAGTATCTAACAGTGTGGCTACATTGAAAGATGGTGGATATACTCTTACTGAATTCAAAAACGAAACATCATTAACTGTAGGACAATTAAAAGGCCAATTCAATGCCGGACAATTCAAAAATTCTGGATATACCATTACTCAACTTAGAGAATTCAATGACTTCACAGTTACTCAATTACGCATTACTGGAGGTTTTACTGCGGATCAAATGAGAAACGAATCTGTTACTATTCAAGATGTAAAAGCCGGTGGATACAGTTTATATTCATTGATTAATGCTGGATATACTACCACAGAATTCCACGACGCAGACTATACTGTGGAACAATTAGTAAATGAAAGTTTATCGGCAACTGACATACGAACAGGTGGTTATACAGCCCCCGAAATGATTTCACACTTCACAAGTCTTCAAATGCGTGGTGCCGGTTTTGCCGCGGTTCAATTGAAAAATGCCGGTTCTTCTCTAACACAATTGAAACAAGGTGGATATTCATTACAACAGTTGAAAGACAATGGCTTTACTATTAATCAATTCAAGAATAGTGGTATTTCGGCAGGAGATATGAAAACAGCAGGTTTCAGTGGTAAATCGCTGAAAAACCTCGGATATACAGCAACAACATTACGACAATTAGGATATAGTTTGTTTGAACTAGCGAAAACTACCATCGCTAAGAAATACAAAATTGTATATAATGTGAAAGGTTTAGATTTAGCTGACTTGACCATAGACGATGGAGTCATATTAGTGAATATCAAAACTCGTATTCGCGACCGTTATGCTACAAAATTCAATTTACCAATTGATCGATTGAGTGTTAATGTTTTCGACGCAAATTCGGTAGATGTAGAAGTAGAAGCTACCACAACAAGCAGTGAAGAAGAAGCCGCAGTTGAATCAAACAGCGGAAATGACACGGAAGATATTATTACTGAGGAGTCCGGACAACCCACCGATCCAAATACAACTACAACTAACACAACTATCACAAACGAAGAATTCATTGGTTACACTGCAACGGAATTAAAAGAAGCTGGATATGATATTGAAGAACTATATGACGCTGGATTCACCAAACCAGAATTGTTTGAGGCTGGTTTTGGAATTTCCGATTTCAGGAGAATCAACACATCTAAAGCTGAACTACTTGAATTAGGCTTTACAGAAGAACAAATCAAGGAAGCTGGTATAGAATTTTACCTAGAAGTGTTCAACACAACCATACAAATGAGCACTTTGGCAGAAATGATAGAAGGACAAGAGATAAATCCAATTAGTGGTTTCGACGCTACTGCCATATTGTATTTACCACAATCTATTGTAAACGATGTATTTACCGTAAAACTCACTGGAGACTTATATGACCTTGATAATGTCAACATTACATACTTTACAAATATGGACGCTTGGCCAAGTGGTTATGTAATTAATAGTGTTAACGCTATGATGGACCACGAACAATCCACCGGAGCAATTTATGAACTTGAAACTCGCGAAAAAATGTTATTGAAACACGATTTTATTCGATATATTGCGTATAAAACATTTGGCTCAGTTCACGCAGTAGATTTATTTAGTAATGAAGATGAATTAATCGCGGCATTGAACGAATTCGGTAATAATAATTTCCAACAAGATATTAGTGGTATTTTATGGAAATATGCTTCCACTAATCCAAATCCTGTAGTGAACGCCAATTATGTATATGACGCTGATTATCAATTATACGGAACAACCGATGCGTTCATTAGTAGCGAAAATGTATGTAGAGAACTTTTCCAACAATTATTGAAGAGCCAGAAATCACGATTTTCAAATATGGTGGCTAATCCAAATGGACTATATCCAATACCTATTATTGATGGTGATACAATTTCGTTCACTTGTACAATTACACCTAGTCCTGAACAACGGGTTCTTAGCACGAATGAAAGTATTGGTTCAAAAATATACAAGATTATTATCATTGTTGGAGACCAATTGAATAATACAGACCCAGTTGATTAAATTTATTTTTGAAAAAATCATTGTTATATATAATATATATCAATGACTACTGATGTAAGTGCGGTTGCTGTATTTTACATTTCAGAATCTGATATTCAAAATGTTTTCAAGGTCCGAACTTCCGAAACTAATATATCTGATATATCATATTCAAATCTCTTACACTTTATTCATATGGACCAATGGCCATCGGATTTAATATTGAATCCATTCAACGGAAAAATGGACCAAGCCTTATCAGAAAATGCCATATTAACATTTGGAAATCCAGCCAAAATGCTTGTCAAACACGATTATGTTCGATATTTATCAACGAAATTATTCAATAATCCTAATTGTGTGTCAATCTTCAATAATGAAGTCTCATTAGTCAATTCCATCGAATCTACCGGAAATTCCATCTTTCAAAATGATATCAGCAATGGTTTTTGGAAATTTTCTACCGATTCTTCATACAGTGTGTCCGGTTTTGCGTATGACTCCGTTACAGGAAAAAAAGCCACAAATAACACCATAACATCCAATGATAATATTTGTAGGGAATTACTCAATACTCTTGTTCAAAATGCTTTCAGTCGTTTTGATAATGTTGGAAATGTTATTGATGCCAGTGGTGTATTTCCCTTGCCAATATATCAAGGTGACACTATTTCATTTATTACACAATTGGACCCAGCAGAAAATCAACATTTATTAACATATTCAAATGAATTTGGAGGTCGTTCTTATTCCATAAAATTGGTCGTTACATAGTTTTTTGTTATCTGTAAATCGACTTTTTACTTTGTTCTATGAAGGCTTTTTTGATTTCTTTCACACAACTATCGAACTTTTTAGACCCACCGTTGACTTTATTCATATAATGGATATTTAATTCGCTCATTTCACCATTATTTACAATTATATCGTGGTTGTCCTTTTTCCACTGGATGTATTTACGTAATATTCTTTGGGATAAAATTAATATAAGCGATTTGAATTCTTCGGTTTCAAAAACATTCCACGTGTTTTCTTCGAATTTATAAATTATATTCGGCTTTTCATTCAAACATAACAACGGAATATTTTGTGGTTGTTTTATCAATATTTGAAGAATACATTCTTCGCGACTTGTGTCAAACAAATATTGTAAGTCATCATCTTGTATTTCAAGGTCTTGAAGCCATGTCTTGTAATCCTTCTCCTTTTTATCACACGTTTCCAAATATTCTTCTACCGTTATGGTCGGTCTAGGCAATATTATACTCGAACCACCATTTTGAATTTCTATCAGTTTGGTTTCCAAGTAATCAACCCGTCTAGATAACTCCACAATACATTGTAACATCGTCGATTTATTGTTCAATGTTTCATTTATACTCCCATGACGCAATATCATGTGTTTATCTCGTTCTCGCTTTGTCCTCAATTTCATCAAACACAAATTACAATTATAGTATGTGTTTTGTTGCATAAAGTCGTTTGTTGGGCGTGTTTTTTATAATCTTATATTATATATTTTTCGAATCAATTTTTTCAATGATACCTATGAATTTTACTTTGAAAACACGCACCCCAAAATACAATAGTGTAAGAACCCGCGGCGAAACTGTCCAATTGAACGAACAACGACAAATCAATCAATTCTATTTACAAATGCCTATGTTCGACCGAATCAAAAACAATGGAGAACCTTGTAAAAGTTGTGGTAAATAATACAGGATTTTATATATTTATTTATATTATAGAATATATCAATGAGCAAATATATGGATGATAAAACTATGTTCTTAGAACCAACTGTTTCTCAATATGGCAGTCGTATGGTAATGACGAATGTTCATCAACCTACGCGAACCAAATATTGGAACATCGATACACAATTTTCTAATGACTACACCTCCTCAAATCCTACAGAATATAATATTTCATTGCCTGAAGCTATTAACAACGTCAAAACTATCAAAGTTACTGACGTCCAAATCCCTATTACTTTCTACAATATTTCTTCATCTTTGGGAAACAATCTGTTCAAAATCGTCGATAGCAATAACAACTCCAACACAATTATCCTTCCCGATAGTCAATACAATCCCGTATCTTTAGCAAGTGCCATTAATGACCAACTTACTCTTTTAGGAATTGATTTGACCTTCGATTTATCAAACAATGAACACGTATGTAACATCAAAAATCATTCATTAACTGCCACATATACTGTTCAATTTGCCATTAGCTCTAATGGTTCTTGTGTAGGAGTCAATGCCGATTTTGATAAAAACTTATTGAAATCTAAATTGGGATGGTCCTTGGGATTTCGCAACATTGAATACTCTATTAGCCCATCCGGTTCTCAAACCAGCGAAAGTATTTACTTCTTGAACACCAAAAATCTTTTTTTGGTCGTCGATGAATTCTCCAAAGGAAATCAAAATACATTCATTTCACCTATGTATGATTCTATATTGAACAAAAATATTTTAGCAAAGATTTCACTTGACTACGAGTCCTTTCCATTCGGCTCTATCTTGAATGGTAACGACGGAGGAGGGTATTTATTATCGGATTGTCGGTCATATTCTGGAAAAGTCAATTTACAACGTTTGAAGTTACAACTCGTTACTATACACGGATTGCCTGTAAATATGAACGGTGTAGACTTCTCATTTTCACTCGAAATTACCTACGAATAGAAGTTTGGATAAAAAATTGATTTCTATATTATTGTTCTTATTATACACAATAATATAAGGAACTATGATATTGAGCACTGAACAAAAATACGCACTACAACAATTCCAACAAGGGCAAAATCTGTTTATTACTGGACCCGGAGGCACTGGAAAAACACAATTAATCAAACAATTTGTTGAATATATGAAAACCAAAAATATGTCGTATCAAGTTTGTGCGATGACCGGCTGTGCGGCAGTATTACTCAAGTGTTGTGCGAAAACACTTCATTCGTGGTCGGGCATTAAATTGGGAAAAGGTGACACACAAAAAATATTGAACAGTATATTGAGGAATAAAAAAGTGGTGGAATCTTGGCGTGTTGTTCGCGTTCTTATTGTGGATGAAGTCAGTATGATGTCGCAAAAAATATTTGAATTGTGTGACTTGATTGGCCGGCAAGTCCGAAAAGTGAGTAAACCCTTTGGAGGCGTTCAATTAATATTCACGGGAGATTTCTTCCAATTGCCTCCTGTTGGAGATAAAGACGGTGATCCAACAACATCTAATTTCTGCTTTCAATCCAAAAATTGGTTTTCCACATTTCCACTAGAAAATCACATCGAATTAAAAACGATTTTCCGACAAAATGACCCAACATATATCAATATATTACTACAAATACGACAGGGAGAACTCGATGAAGAAAGTGTGAATATATTGAAACAATATGTTCGACGACCCGTAAAAGATGAAAACGGATATGTTCCTACAAAATTATTTGCCATTCGTTCCAAAACCGATTTCGTTAATTCATCGATGTATGCCAAAATAGAAGACGAAGAATTCGCATACAGTCACATTGAACGCACTGATTGTGCTTTATGGTTAGATTCACAGAGACCTTTCGATATTGAATCTCGGCGTGTGTGTGAAAGACTAACATCGGAAGAAAAAACACATTTGATAACACAATATAAGAACAATGCCAATATTTCCGAAAATATTACTTTGAAAAAAGGAGCATTAGTTATGTGTACATACAATGTTGACGTGGAAGTCGGAATATGTAATGGTTCTCAAGGGGTCATCATAGATTTTGTGAAATCTAGTAAAAATGATTGTATGATTCCTATAGTGGCATTCAACAATGGAATTCGGTGTGCCATTGATTACCAATTTTATCAATCAGAAGAATTTCCGTGTTTGGCCATTGGACAAATTCCTTTATGTTTGGCTTGGGCATTGACCATACACAAAATTCAAGGAGCCACTTTGAAAGACGCCGATATTGATTTGGGTAACAGTATTTTCGAATATGGACAATCTTATGTAGGATTATCGAGAATACAATCACTGGATGGACTGTATTTGTCTGCGTTTGTCCCACATAGAATCAAAGCCAATCCACTTGTGCGAGAGTTTTATGAGAAAATTCCCAAAGTAGACTACACTGATATGATTGTTACTGAAATAACTGCTCAAGAAGATGCCGAACTTACAGAAGAAAGTTATGATGAAACCACAAAGAAAATAGTCTTCGGAAAAAACATATTTGAATCATTTGCCAATGATGATTCCGACATAAAACGCGTGTATTTATAATTTATGGGATATTGCTCAAAGCCAAAAAGTAATTCATGGGTATCATACCTATATGAATCATCAAATGATTCATATTATAAAATGGTTTTGTAGTTGTAGTCAAAAAAAGCAAATATAAATTCGTAAACATACACACTGCTGTGTTTGTATTCCATACACCCAATACAGAATATATTATACAGAAAAACGCATTAGAACCAAGCAACATATCAAGCATTTTTGTTTGTTCATTCACCCTATTTATCGAAAAATATTCTTTTTTATAAATCAAAGTACTATAGATTTTATGAACTAGTATACACAATACACACGCAAAAACGCATTGGAAATAAAATAAATACCGAAATCTATCAAACAAATTATGTATGTTTAAATGAATGTAAAATTGTGTCAATGCTCGACCCTGTAAAATGACTATATCTTGAAATAAATAGTTTCTGAATGAAATAGTAGCTTTATTCAAATCATTATTTTTATCGAGATTGTTAGTGATAAAATTATGGAACTGATAAGATGTCATCGATAACAACCCGTTCGCACAAACATCGAACAAATAATATGTTCCGTAGATTTCTTTTTGATGTTCACTCGCATATAATGTGTATGTTCCAATTGTAGATGCCACGCACAGAAAATAACTATATTTCAGAACTTGCTCAGCATTTTTTAATGTAAGATTTTTCAATAATGATTTATATAAAATTTTTAATATTATTACGAACCAGTATAAATTCAAATAAAACAGTCCATAATGTTGAATACGTAGTGCGGTCCAAACTATTATTTCGAGCGTTGGATTCATCGGTACCAAACAATTTATGAAATTTTCATTCAAAATTACATTATTATGAAAATTGTAAATGCGATAATATACAAACGTTATAACAAATAAAGAATTCGAAATGATTTGAATATACTCTTCACATTTATATTTTTTTAAAAAGTATGTAGTGACCATGAATATATTACTCGTCTCCATTAAAAATAATCTGTTAATTGAACCAACACCTCTTTGAAAATCTATCGCCATTATAGAAATAGCAAGCTGACAAAATGATGTAATATGGTGATATATCATATCCAATTTACGGGTCGGTAAAAAGAATAGATCGCAAAACATATACATACATAATATTATACTTGTAACGAAATATTCTTTTATGATATGTACATTAAACAAAACATACAACGATATTGTTAATAATCCAAGATGACTATAATCTTCTATTTTCGCGTATTCTATAGGTGTATTAATAAAACGATTGATGAACATTTCTATATATTTACTCTTACTCTTATTTATGTTTTCATTCTATATTTATTTAAAGAATTTATAATATTTCATTTTAATGTCCACAACGATGTCTTTTGATATAATACATTTAAGTTCTCCTGTAATCTATAGCGGATTTGTTTATATACTACAAAATTACATTCATCCATGTCCACATGACTATTTTATGAAGTTATTTCGTTATCATCATAATTTATTCTTGTCTGGATTGTCTTGCGTGATGTTCTTAATGATTAGTATAGGTAATTATCAAACAGGAAAATTTGAATCTACTCAAGCATTATTATGTTCTCCTTACGGAAATAATTGGATGGCAAATACTGGTGCGTCATTATTCCTGTGGTCCAAATATCTGGAATGGTTCGATACTATGTTTCTTCATCTCAGTGGAAAACCCATTTCAATGCTCCAATATACACATCATATGTCCACTGCTTGTTTAATGTATTTGAATTTCATAGATTATTTGAGCCCTCATATGTATATTTTCATGGGTTCAAATTGCTTTGTTCACATTTGGATGTATTACTACTTCGCAGAACCACGCGGGTGGATTCATAAATATAGACAATATATTACTGCTAGTCAAATACTACAACATATTGTATGTTTATATACCATTTATGTAACTCAACAAATGGGATGTGAACAAAACAAATATGGAAACATTTCTGGTTTTTTCATGTATTCAATGTATTTATTTTATTTTGTTGGATTCTATGCAAATAAATATCTTGCGTCTTCCAAATATCTTATTTAAATATATATCCACTTTATAATGGTAGCAGCAAGTGTGTTACCAGTTGCCTTACATAAAGGAAAACTGTATTTTTTGTTCGGGAAAGAAAATCAACTCGAAGACAGTGCAAAAGGTTTTTCCGATTTTGGAGGCGGAGTTGAATCCGGCGAAACCATCATGAATACTGCTTTGCGAGAAGCTGCCGAAGAATTGAGCGGGTTTTTAGGAACATCATCCAGCATACAAAAATTAATCAAGAAAAATGGCGGTTACCACAAAATCGTCGTCAACGATTATCACATACATATATTCTTTATGAATTATGACGAGAACTTGCCAAAATATTTCACGAATTTCCACCGTTTTATGTGGAACAAAATGGACAAACATATGCTCAATGATAGCAAACTGTTTGAAAAACAAGAAATTCGATGGTTTTGTGAAACTGAACTGTCAAAATCCATGAAACTCTTCAGATCTTTTTACAGGAAAATGGTCGAAGAAATCATACAAAATATGCCGACGATTCGCAGCTTTATAAAAGCCCGTTCTGGTCGCAACAACCGCAGAACCCGCCGCATGAAAGGTGGCTGAGGCGGGGTTTCCTTTGAATTATCCAAGGAAGATCCTAGCGAAAAATTCAAAGATGAAACTTTGTAGATTTTTCTTCTTATGTTTATATATTTATGAATTCCCATCAAGAGATTTATATTACTGAAAATATTATCAAAAATAATGTTCCATTACATAACCTTGAATACAAAGAAATCAAAAATAACGGAGAACCTTTATACATCGAGGGACAATTAAACGATAAGACTTTTAGCTATATTCATCCCATTTTGAAAAAATCTAAGAAAACGAAATCTAAGAAGAAAAAATCTGTCCGATTTAAGAAAAAGCTTGCCTCTACTCAAAAAGTAGGAATGCCGACGTTAAATTCACCTACATATCAAAATCTAACGTCTAAGAAAAAGGATAAGCGTCGTAAATCATCCAAAACAAATCATACGAAATGATTCATTGTATGAACCATTTTCAATATTCATACACACATAATTAGTGTAAAAAAATACATATTAATTTATATATATAAAGTAAATTGATATGTCTTGGAAATCACAAGGTGGAATATATCCTACAGAAAAATCGAATAATATTAATGTCGATACTGTTGTCGCTAACAATATTATCTTGAAAAATAAGTATGTCGGCACTTTCGATGTATCCGGCTCTCTTTTTGTTCAAAAAGATGTTGATATCAAGGGCGAACTAACAGTCGAAGGAAATACTTCATTGTCGGATATTCGGACTACGTTATTAACTGTCGATGATAATGCCGCTTTCTTGGGAACAACCTCCTTCATCGGTGACATTACTACTGAAAGTAACTTGAATTCTATCGACATTAATCTCGAAGGAAATATTGATATCAAGAAAAATTTGAACTTCATCAAAAATGACAACTCTATCAAACACACCATATCAGCAGACCCTTCCGGTATTTTTATCAACAATCTAGAAAATATTCCAAGTACTCATACACTCCATATTTACGGTGAAAATGAACAAGCTTTGTCCGTGGGTTCTCAAAGCTTAACCAATCATAATGTCATTGCCAGCAACACTCAAAACAGTAAAATCGAATCCAAAATTGATTCTTATATGTCCAGCAGCGACCCCGGATTTCAACGCTCCGATAATACCAAAATGTCTCTTGTATTCACCGGCGGCGACAATTACAGTGACTTACCAACTGAATCTTATGAAACATTCGGTAAAGCACACGTCACATATCACGCGTCAGGAAATAATATGCTCATTGGTGACTTGGAATTAAATACACCCAACAAAATATTTTTATCAAGGTCAACCGTCATTAGCGATAGAGACAACAACATCAATGAAAATGAATACTTGAATGAACCCCTCACTATTTATGATAATTCCAGCAATACTTATTTTGAAACCATTTATGACAATCCTCTTGCTTATACCGGTTCCGCCGCCACATTCTTAACCCACGACTTTAGAGCAACCACATTCAATAACCATTTAGCATACTATATGAAACAAGGATGGCGACCTCTTACAGAAACCACCGGCGAATTTACATATACACCTATCAAAGCAGGTGCTTCTTATGGTGGTGGCGTCTATCCGAACGATGATACACGAAGTTTTGCCTCTTTTGGTCTACGTAAAGCAACCGGCGATTATTTACCTAGTCATAACATTGTTCAAGGTAAAGACCCAGCGAAATATTTTTCGACCACCGGAATTAATACATATAAACCTCGAACAGAACAATATGTCTTGGAAGTCAATGGCCCAACACGCATTGATAATAGCGATATTGAACCTATTAGCACAAATGGTTTCGAAATGAGAAAAATAAGCACTTCTCAAGATTATCCCGAATTGTCTGCCATTATAGGTTCTTCTATAGATATCAGTGGCGGGTTCTCATACAATAACAACGTATTCGGTACATTGTCTTACGGCTACAGACAAGAAATTATGTTGTCTATGGATTATGGCTCTAGCTGGAAATCAACTTTACTATATCCCTTTGATATTGATGACACCACAGGAACATTGAATGGTTGTATGCGTGGAGATGTATTGAATGATATTGTAGTTGTTGATAACAGTTTTGCCATAGCAGTTGGTAGTGACACCATTATATACACTAAATCTTTGTATGAAGACGCCTCCAAAAATTGGTTCAATATGACCGATATTACGATTAATGATATTAATGACTATAAAAATGTTTTGATTCTTCGTGACCCACAAAATACAGACAACTTCCGAATGTTCTTCTCTACCAAATCCAAATTGTGCTACATCGATACCACATTTTCATTCCTTACCGGCATTAATCTGTCTGTTACTATCAATTTCATCAATACACCCATTGTTGACATCATGTGTTTGTCAATCAATAATAATTATATTTTTGTTGGTGGTGACGATTATATTTATAGGTACGAATTAGACGATTTAAGCAACTATACTATGATCAAACAACTGAACATTTTAAATGATAATTATTACACCGAAATTGAAACTTTCGGAAATAACATATTTATGGCGATCGGTAATGGTATTATTTCTGTTACGAAAAATCCGAATGCTCTAATACCCATTTGGATCGATACATATTATTTGGTCGACTTGAAAAGTATCCACATTTATGATGAAAATAATGCCATTATTGTTGGAGAAGAAGGACTTATTATCATCACTCGAGATGGCGGGGAAACTTGGCACGATATTCCTCTGAATATTGTGAACGCATCCGGAAAAAGTCACCTTATTTTAGACCCAACCTATAACTTATCCGTTGTTGGAATCACTGACCCCAACACATTGCTCATTTCGAAAATTATACAAGCATATGACTCCGAAACCCACGGTAATTCTATTTTGTATAATGTTTTCGCACCCAACTATGTCAACAAAGAATACAATACTGTGTTAGATATGAGCGGAAATATGAACACATCCGGATATATTTCGATTAATGACGGTGGTGATCTTCGAACTACTATGGATGACTTTAACCTCTTTCCAAACACAATGAATTCTCTCAATATCGGTGGGGCATGCGAATCCATCAATATCGGTTCTACGTCATACGGTAATACTATTATTCGCAATGATTTATACACGACTAGTCAATTGAATATTGACGGAAACTTAATATTGGAAAGTAGTCTCGGTATTGGAATGTCGAACCCTCAAGAAAAAATAGACGTTTCTGGCAGCGTTCTCATACACAATCATTTGTTAGTAGATCAAGATATTTCTGGAAGTGGGAATCTTTATATTCAAGGAAATTCATTCTTCAACGATGAGACACGATTCAATGAAGATGTTACAATTGATTCTAACTATTCATTGATCACAAATAAAATTAATAGCACTGATGTATCCGGTCAACCTGTAAAAATTGGAAGTATCACTAGAGATATTCAACTTGGGTATGATAATACTTCTTATACAAAAGTTATCAACATTGGAAGTGTAAATGATCAAGTATTTATTAATGGTAAATTATTTGTCGTTACTACAGAAGATCTTAGTGCCAACAACACGAACCCTACCTTTAACCCTGCTCAATTGTATTTGAATGCCGCGTCAGGTATTAACAATTATGGTTCATCTGCCGGTTCTGGTATTTACTTTATTGATAATAATAACAACCAAAACGCAGCATTTATAAAAGTATCTGATGATCTACAAGGGTTCACCTTTATGGCTCCCAGTTATGATAGTAATGGTCAAGAATTATCGACTCCTTTGAAAGTTAAACTTTCTACCAACTCATTTTCCACTCACGATTTATCTAGAACATTGGTCATTGTTCAACCGTCTTCTATTAATCCACAAGATATTACACAAGTAGTAGGAGATGCTGATTTTACTATAACCTCCACTGCCATTGACATTTCATTCTTAGTTTTAAATAGCGATTCTTCTCTTGTAAACCCACAAACTATTGGAACCGATTTTATTGTTCTCGGAGATACTTCATTATCGAAGCTCATATCCAGCGAAACAAGTTTGAATGGCTCGACTAATGTTAATGGTGAGTGTTTGATGACCGGAAATGTCACCGTCGATGGGAAATTATCCGTTTCTGATACCGTGGACTTTAATGGAAATATTGGATTAAATGGAACCATCGACATATCCGGCAGTTTGTTAATAGGGGAAAACTATTACTCACAAGGAAATATTGTCCTTTATAACGATACTAACCTTTCTACTATTCATTTTGCCAGCGAAACTACCTCGAATTATGCCGCGATTTCATTCTACAAATCCGTCGTCGGAACCGAATATAATAACTATTTCAATTATTCCGGCGACAATAACTCCACATTAGTCATTACTTCTCAAACAGATAGTGTTGGAGATGACGCTGATAATATCCTATTGCGACCATCCGGCAGTATCATTATCGACGCTTGTTCAAACACCATTGACAATCTTGGACGCACCATTATTCAACCATTCGGTGGTAATGTCGGTATCGGACAAATCAACCCTCAATACCCCCTCGATATCCATTCAGACACCAGATTCTTAAGCCATATGCAATCGTATTCTTACGATGATATTAATTTTACCAACTATTTCGGTAATTCTTTCGTTGATAGCAATGTTTCTGTGGACTCCAGCTCTTGTTGGCAAGACCTAGCCATTTCATACGATTCGAAACATATTGTTGCATCTTCTTACAATCCATACGGGAATAGTTCTTTGTATGTCTCAAATGACAAAGGTGTCAATTGGCTCGATATTTCCATTAATATGGGGAACTCAAACAATGATATTATTCAAGCTGTTCCACATTTGACTTCGAATGATAGCTCATTCAATACCTACGAAGAACTTTTGGATAGTGTCAATTCCGGTATTGTTCCTTTACACACACAACTTGGACAATACTTTGTATCTGGCTCCAGCGAATTTAGTGAACCTACCACTTTCTTCAAAGCATTTGATGATTTGTCTGAAACATCTTGGAGAAGTAATACAACTGTATATTCCAACTCCAGTGATCCCGTTGGACAATATACTGGAACCTTTTCTACTTTAGTCAATGATTTCCCATATGGAGCACCCACTACATCTGTCGACGGTGAATATCTACAAATCCAACTTCCATACCACTTCATCATTCATTCGTTTAATTTTTTCATAGACAATAATACCAGTAACACCAATTCATATCCTAGTCATATTTACTTAGTCGGTAGTAATAACAACAATGATTGGAATTATCTGTTTGATCTATCCCTCAACGATTTAAATGTCGACGTTAACGATATATTGGGCGAAACTATCGAATCTGGAAATATTATTAATCAACAATCATACATTTATTATAGATTTATTGTCCATTCAGTGCTAAACAAAAGTGGTCCATTAACGGGTCAACCCGAAGGTGCGGCGTTCTCCAACATCAATATTGTCGGAACGACTATTAATTCTGCGGGCACCATCGGAACTGGACTCGCTATGTCCGGAACCGGACAATATATTTCCGTCATCAACAAAACCTTCAACAATAATCAAGGTAATATTTTCGTGAATAATAATTATGGTGTTGGAGATTTCGTTGACACCGAAGTCCAAGCCACTAACAACGGTATATGGCAAACAATCGCCATTTCTCAGAAAGGACAATATCAATATGCTGCTATCGGTGCCAGTCATTTAAGTGCCAATATCTTTGTTTCCAATGATTACGGCTCGACTTGGAGCGATTCCAATATGTCTGTCCAAAATGGCTGGCAAAGTATTTCCGTGTCTTCCGATGGTAAATATGTCTCAGCCATACAAAGCGGCAATTTGGCAAATCCATACGGCGGTATCTACTATTCACACGACTACGGCAAAACTTGGAACAGTGATGATGAAATCTACGCTTATGTCCCATATAATAATGCCTTCGGAAATCAAGGATATATTTCATTTGACCATACAATCGCATTGTCCGTATCCGGCAAATATCAAGTCGCCATCGGTCTTGCCAACACCGAAGACTTGACTGGAAATGCCAACATTTGGATCAATAATAATTATGGTCAAGGCTTATGGACCGACACCGGCTCTCGTGCTCCTTCCGTCGACGGTCACTCGATTTTAACCAGTATTTCAATGAACGGCTCTGGACAATACCAAATCGCCGGATACATTTCATACAACGACGTCGACAACTCTTTTAACGGTAATATTATTGCTTCCAATGACTACGGTTCCAGTTGGGAAGACCGAATGTTTTCTCCTACAAACCATACGCATCAAGGCTATTTCCATAAAAGTTCCATTTCAACCAACGGTCAAAACATCACATCCATTCCAAAATATATCGACCCACTCAATACTCTAAATAATAATATTGTTCCATTCGGTAATATCGTTTCCAGCAGTGTGTTTTCCTACGATGATAATATCTCTATTAATTATTTGGGGTCGTCATACACCGGAACTATCAATGACCCACACGCATTAAAAATCAAAGTTCCTAACGATAATGACACCACTCTTATGATGGGATATGATTCGGCATGGAACACTGTATACATCAATGCCAGTGATAAAGACCAAAAGGGGAAAAATATTTGTTTTAATACCAGCGATGGTGGTCACATCGGTATTGGCACACATAATCCTAGTGTCACATTGGATGTTGTTGGTTCCATCAGCTCCAGCGATTTGATTTCCGCACAAAATTTCAGAACAGAGTCCGATTATCGTATCAAAAATAATGTTTCTGAACTCACACATTACGATATTGACCATCTAAGACCCGTCGAATACGACCTCAAAAATGGACGACACGATATGGGATTCTTGGCACACGAAGTCCAAGAAATTTTCCCTTGCCTAGTCTCTGGCGAAAAAGACGGACAATCCATTCAATCTATTAACTATAATGGTATCATTCCTGTATTAGTCAAAGAAATTCAGGTTCTCAAACAAAGGATTCAGGTTCTCGAATCTCAAAAATAAAAACTTGAATATTTTTAAATCTTCACTGGTATATATGTATGGAATTATTGGTCTATTTATTGGAATATTTTTTCAGTTGATAACTCTTAATAATTCTTTGAAAATCATCTCATTACAACCCGGAGGACTCAATGGATTCTATTTGTTTGGCATTTCAAAATATATCAAAGAAAATTACGATTTAGAAGACACACTCTATTTTGGCTCCAGTGCCGGAGCATGGAATGCTGTGTATTTATCAAACAAAAATCCCGTCCTCAGCAAGAAATTCCAAAAATATCTGGAAAATTTAGATATATCCAATATGAACAATTTATACGACATTGAACGCTCCATCAAAAAATTCTATTCCCAACATTCTCATACAAACGACTTCAATCTCAAACAAATTCATATTTGTGTATCTCAAATACATAAATTTGGACTCCGCAAAAAAATTTACAGTAATTTTAACTCCATTGAAGACGCAATAAATTGCTGTATGGCCAGTTCTCATATTCCTTTTGTCACCGACGACAATTTATTTTTTACATACAAAAATAAATTATGTGTTGATGGCGGCTTCTTTGAATATCCACACCCTTCGAAAATATACCCAAATATCATCCTACATCCCCATATGTGGAAAAATCCTCATATTCGAAATTTCGGCAATTTCAAAACTTTCAATGTATCACAACATATACAATGGGGCTACCAAGATGCGTGTTCTCATAAAAAAGAACTCGATGTCGCCCTCTTCTAATATACTCACCCCCTTCTAACATTTACAATTCTCCGGATAAGGAATATCCTTCGACATATAAAATGTTCCACGCGGTAAAGACATTGTATTCAATTTACGATATGGACGATCGTGCGTGTTCTCACACAACCTGAACTCCGGACAATTCGAGATTTTATTCTCTTCCACCTCCATACCAAATATTCTGTGTTTTCCAGATGCCAATAATTTACTCGGCGTCATCTTCGTATTCTTTATTGTGTTCTCTAAATTGTATTGTAAATACTGCTTGTATTGTCTCTGATCAATCACATTCGGTAATCGGTCTATTTCTGTTCTCAATACTTGCGATACCTTCTTTCGTTTTATATAATCACTTTGCGACATATTATATAAAACATATATATTTTTTTGTCATTCATTTATTTCATCCTCCTAGTTCTCCAAATGCCTCTTTGTAAATCTATACACCATATACGAAAATATTGAACCTATTATTGTTCCTATTACCACTTGCTCTATTGTGTGTCTACCAAACTTTACTCTTTGATATAATGTCAAACAACCTATCAGAATAAATATCAACATATACAACTGTGTCGGACGCTTCATACACAATAAATACACTATCGAGAAAAATGACATCTGTGCATGACCCGAAGGCATACCATAACGATTTACACCCGTCAATCTCTCGTGATCCATGAAATCTATTTGATGCTTCGGACGCGGCTGCCTTATCCACATCTTCAAACTTCCATTCAAAACTAAATTCAATATCATCCCCAATATGTACATTATTAAATATGGCTTTCGCTCCCAAATTAAATATGTCGTGGAAGCAAATAATATTGTTGGACCATGGTAACCCACGTGATCAAACACCGTTATATTCACCATCTCTTACAATATATACATATAATATATGTGTTGGAATCCATTCTCATACTTGTATATCCAAGGGCTTAAGAACTCGTTGACTTATACAACTGCTCACAAATAAATGAAAATGACCAATCACTTCGATTCAAATCCACCAAATCACCACGATCATTCAATAACTGTATCGTCATCTTCCGAATATTCACCGGACCAAAATATAATCGCTCTTGATTCTGTAATGAACCACCAAACTCCACATACGTCTTACCATTGATTCCAGGCTTTATCGGTATCAACCCAAACAAATCCTTTATATATGGACCCGGAGATGATGTCTTCACATTGTTCTTGTGGGATATCTCCGCCTGATTCAAAGCATACAACTGATTGTTTGTCAAATTATTCTGATTCATACTCGTCGAAGTTTCATCCACCTCTTCTCCCGTCACTGGATCACATACCTTTGTAGCCAACTTCGAATACTCCGGAATGGGTATCGACGGGTCGTTACGCGTCACCGTCACCAAACCATCATTCAAATGATTCTGATTATAATCATCTAAACTTATCAAAAAATAACTATACAAATTCGTATTTACTGTTGTATCACTCGTCAATTCAATTGTCGACTTCTTCACTAATCTTCCCCCTCGATTCGTTATCGACGTGTTTGAAATCGCTATATCCTTCTCGACCAAGTCATCATACACTATATTGTAATTGTATTCACCATCCACTGAAGATAAATATTTATATTCCTCCGTATTATCATCATACCGCTGATTCGATTGACGCAACACATACTCTATATAATCTCGGAAACCAAATATCCAACCCAATGTCGTATCCCATGTCGCGTTTTGAACCGATTGAGACCCCGAAAAACAACGCGAAAAACTTATCGCATCATAAAATACCAACTTGTAATCCTCTGATGTATATATCTTGTTTATATTCAAACGAATCTTCGTAAACTCACGATTGTTATTCGGGTTTAAATATGTCATCGCTCTCGAACCAAAAGTTATCGGATTATTATCAAACTGAGCATTGATCGCGGACAATAATGTGCTATTCGTATATGTCGTCCCATCTTTATCCGCCGGAATCGTTATCTTTATATTGTTACCACCCGTATGTGTATACGCACCACCACTATCATACACATATGGATTTATATAAAAGAAATTATTCGAACTATCATACAACTCTATCGAATTCGCATTCAAGGGACTGTTACCTATTATAGAAGAATATGGATTCGATCCTTGTATATTATCCAACAAATTATAACTCTCGTCTATACCGAAATTCGACCAAATATTTGTCGCCTCCGTCATATCCTGACCATTATCCGAAAATCTCACGTCGTAATTCAAATGAGTCAAATTATAAGCTATACGAATGTTCATCGACACATCCACATATGTTCCCGTCGGATCCAACTGAGATGTGAAATATGTCTGACTAAATGGTGCCTGAATATCGGTTCTTGTCGACGATAATACCGTCTCATATGTATGCGTATTTATTGTTTGCTGTATGAAATTCAACATATCATTGTAATTGAAAAATGTATTCTGCTGAGACAAATCCAAATCTATCGAACGCTGTGTATCATTCTTGTTTCCAGCCGTTCCATTCGGCAAATAATCCAACACTCGCGATTGCGTTATTGTATAACCCTGACGATTCACATTAAAAGAACCGTCGAAATAAATCTCTTCCACCGATAAATCACGCCCTGATAAATCCGTCCGCATATTAAACATCTCAAACAAACTCGACTCCGCCTCATCTATCACTATCGAATATGTTGTCTCATCAAACGTCTTCTTCTGCTCTATATTCAAATTCAAAAAAGAATCTATTATATCAAACTCCGTACCATCCTCGAAAAATCCCACGTCTATCATATCTTGTGTGATTCTCTCCGTCAACTGATTCAAACTGTAATTTCCCTCCGTTATTCCCACACGAATATTATTCTCTTCATTCACATACGCCGCTGGACTATTACACGTAAATATTATATTCACACTGTTATCTATCACGAAACTCGATAATACCGGCTGCGACTCCGACACCAAATCACATAAATCATTTTCACTAAACTCGAAATAAAAACACGAATTATATCCTTGAACCTGCGTCCATACTGTTCCAATCGCCTGCGTTTGTGGAGCATTCCCTTCTGGTAATCTTATTACAAACTTCGTATTCGGCTCATAAAGAACCTTCATCCTATCTATCTTCAATGTCATCTTAAAATACGTAAATCCATCATTCTCCGTCGTCGATTCTGTGATATCCACTCGCTCTATTTGCGAATCCGACGAAAATAATTTTGAACGCACTATAGCATTATTCACTATCGATATCACTTGCTCTCTATTATAATATCCCGTCTCCAACAAATTTATTTGATGAGTCTTCACCGTGTTTGTCGCAGTTTTTTCTTCGGGACCCACATACTGAATCACTTGGAAATAATTATTGTTCGTGTCCAACAAAAATAAATTCGTCGACTCCGTGTTTATCAATGACGTCGGCTTATATGTTTGACTCGATGTTATTATATACGGCTCATAACTCACCTTATTGAATCCCAAATATGATGGTATCGTCTGTAAACGATATTCATTCAATTGTGTATTCGTCATTCCAACATTCTTTGACGGCGTCCATGATGACCACACCAAATCATAATAATTCTCATTATATACCTTCTGTATGTCTATCGTCAATGTCGTTCGAGCATTCGCCGGATTGTAATACAAATTCGTCGCACCAAAACTCACATCCGTATATGTATTAAATACTGTTGTAAACGCACCATTTATCGCCGTCGTCAATTCTGACGCACTATAATTACCACTCGGAATACCTATCTTGTAATCATGACTACCATTGTTTATACCATCCACATTACCCTTCAAATAAAAAAAATTACTTCCAAAACTCTTACTTATTGTATACCACGTATACGGTATTTGTATCGAATATAATTTCAATGACACCACATCACGCAATGGCTCCGACAAATCAAATGTGAAATTTGTACTCAATCCATATATCGACTTATCTCGATATTGACTATCAATACTTATTACACGCTTTATTGTTTGCTTCAATAATGGATTCAACTGTAATTTATCCGCCGAATATTCGAACGTTTGAACCGAACTTATCGTATTCTTCGATTTCTCCTTTTCATCTTCCTCTTCTTTCTCTTCCTCTTTTTCCTCCGCTTTTTTATCATCTTCTTCGTCTTCCTCGTCCTCGTCCTGAAAAAAATGGTCGTAAATATCTGTGAAAAACTTCGCCAATCTATCACCCGACTCGTTCTGCATATTAGCATATTTTCTTATTAAATGGATGATTCGTGCCTCCAACTCCCTATCAGTTGGATTTGTTATATCTAAAATATTATACAATTCTTTATCTGTGTATTTACTTATATTCATCTTATCGTCTTCATCCATATGTCTATATTATAACAATTATAGATAATATTTATATATTCTTTCTCTCTTCTTTTTTTTCGAAATAACGACGCTTGAACATCTTTTCAACATAACCTCGCAAATCTAATATATGCTTCGTCCTCCATAATATCTTCAACGGAAAAGCCTTCAATCCTTGACCTCGCTTCATATGCATGTGACCTCTGAAACATAATTCGTCAAACACCTTCATCACTATCTCCTCTTCCTCATTCATATCCTCTCTCCTTATATGATACTTACCAATGTATACATACCTGTTGTAATCATCACAACATTCCACCTGCTCTCCGTATATTCTATATTTATTATAATATGGAATATTCTTTATTAAACCTATACCAAATATACGATTGTCTGTGTTATCCATCTCCAACACCATTATATTCATCTCCTGCGGAATACGACGCGTTATCATCTGCGGACTACCATACAAACAACCATTCGGTATCTTCTTCACACGATATTCTTCATTACGAAGCCGCGTTGTCGTATTGAAACGCGACGTAAATAAATGATTCCTTATACCCCTACCATATTGAGCTACTCTACGCCTCTCTTCGTATTCACTCATTATTTCTGTTGACTTCATCTTTGTATTCATTGTTTTTATATTTATCCTTTATCCTTATTCGGAAATCAATTTTTTGTTTTTCTCTTTTATATTTTTCATTTTCATATTTTACTCGCCACTATTTTCCAATACCAAGGCAAATCATACACTACATTGTATTTCTCACCACTACGCAACTTCTCCTTGATTTTATTCATCTCCTCATTATTCTTCCAATTTAAACTTATTATTATTCGCTTCGAATATTTGTCATTCTTATGAACTATCTCAACCACCTTCTCTATATTTCCCCAACTCAACTTCTCAAACACCGACTTTATATACTCCAATTTCATATGTATATCCACCTTCGGTATACATATGTCCAACTTATCTGTCATATATTTTTTTTTAAATGTATTTTTTGTATCCTACCATTTCACCTTACTTCAAATCAATTTTTTAGTTGTTACTTTTTATTCGGTGCTTTCTATTTATTAAATTCCATAATCAGCAAACGTATTCGTATTATCACTGTGACTCGCACGCTGCCTACCCACACGCTCCTTGAAACAATACCAATTCTTCCTACACATTAATGACACCCAAATCTGGTCATTTGCGTAGATCCAATGCTCCAATGTCTCGTCCAACTTTGGTATCGCCCACTCATACAACTCTATCAACTCATCATACATACTCTCATTCACTAAATATCCCGAAGCTGTATGTGCCTTATTCACCTTGTATAAATAATCGTAATCGCTCTCTTCATATACCTGTAAATTATACGCCAACATGATTACGTCGAACTCCACCTTGTCATCAAACACTCGCCTCATTAATCCATCAAATGCCTCTTTCGAAACCAAAAACTCGAAATCGTCCTCGAAAATCAATATATTCTTGTATCTCTTCTCACGGGCCTCTTTCAATACATTCAAATGAGCATATCCACACCCCACTATCCCACGAGGGTATTCGAACTTTATTCCCTTGAAACGGTCATTCGGAACCAACCCATAACTCTCTAATTCCTTCTCTATTTCTTCCTTCCTGTCTGGACGCTCGTCCAAATTTATATAAGCTATCTTCGCTATGTTCTCACACATATTATATCTTGTGTGTCTTCTTTTTATATGTCTTCTTTTTGTGTTCATATTATCAAAAACTAGTATTCGGCTATATTAATTAATCTTCTGATATGGATTCCATTATCTTGGATGAAAATTTCAATAATGAAACTTTAGATACTTCATGGATCGAATTCGAAAATAAAATCGAAAATATTCACGAACATTACGTTCGTGAACCTCCACAAGAAATCGACATATTCTGTATTTACGTCAACCTCGACTCCTCCATCGAATACGTCATCAACGAAAAAGAAGAACTATCTTTCATCGATAAAGAAAAAAAAACTAGAGGCATACACAAAGAACGACTCCTACAACTCATACAAAAGAAAAAAATGCACTACGCAAACCGCTCCAAAAAATGTAAACTTATGGATATTTTATTCTATAACGCCGATATCGAGTCCGTTGACCTCGAACAAGACTATATGAACGACTCCAACGAACAAGACATTTACTCATCGTTCTTTAAAGTCATACCCATATTCAATGAAATCGTCGTCCAAGACTCCATCTTCGTCTTTCATGACGTCAACTCCATCTTCTTCATCTTTAAAGAAATGGAATCTCATAACACTTCTCTCAAATCTATACTGAAATCAAACGACACCAATACACGAGCGAAATCTACCAAAAAAGTCCATATCGACGTCTCCAGAAATAAAGAATTCTCAAACAAATCTTTGAAACTCAAACACCGACGCAAAATGACTCGCAGGAAATAATCTTGATACCTTTATCAATATTATTGTTTTGGATTATTGCGGTGGGCCCTCTTGAGGTGGGTCTTGAGGTGGTTCTTGCTGTGGGTCTTCTTGAGGTGGTTCTTGTTGTAGGTCTTCTTGAGGTGGTTCTTGCTGTAGGTCTTCTTGAGGTGGTTCTTGCGTTAAGTCTTGTGGCGGGTCTTCTTGAGGTGGTTCTTGAGGTGGGTCTTGAGGTGGTTCTTGCTGTGGGTCTTGAGGTGGCTCTTGAGGTGGTTCTTGAGGTGGTTCTTGAGGTGGCTCTTGAGGTGGTTCTTGAGGTGGTTCTTGCTGTAGGTCTTCTTGAGGTGGCTCTTGAGGTGGTTCTTGCTGTAGGTCTTCTTGAGGTGGCTCTTGCTGCGGGCCTTCTTGAGGTAGGTCTTGAGGTGGTTCTTGAGGTGGCTCTTGTTGCGGTGGGTCTTGTGTTAAGTCTTGAGGTGGGACCTCTTCCTGTGTTGACTTCATTTGTTCAATTCGCTCCTTTTCCACACTCCCAAACTTCTCACGAATCGCTTCTTCGATCTCTTTCGGCGTCTTCATCATATTTGGCCTTGTTATTATATACTCTCGTAATTGTTGCTCCAATTCATGAATCACCTCGCTATCTCTTATTGATAAACTTACCATTATTCTCAAACATAATACTATCAACGAAAATAAATCCCACTTGAACATGCCCTCTTTCAATGACGCCTTCATTTGCTCCCACGTTTGTCCTGTTGTTGTGTCTTCCATATACGTCTTCATTATCTCTATATACTGAGCCATCGTCGACTCATCTACTACTGTTTTCAACGATGACTCTTCCACATAACTCATACACATCGCATCTATTTCTTCCTTTGTTGGCACTTGTTGCCGGGCTTCTGGCTCTAATTTTGTTATCATTGACAATATATATACCTCCATACTCCAATACAACTCCCCGTCATATTCCACGAAGATCTCTTCGTCTGTTGTATTATTGTCTTCTTTATCGAAAGACATACTGAAATCCGCTAACGCTAACGTTCCATTCATTTTATCATATGTAACCGTGTTTTCGTTGATATCCATGTGAACGATGCTGTGCTGCTCCAACGATGATAACATTTTTAATCCTTGAATAAAAGACTCCAACAATTGTGCTAATGTTAATTGGGGATTTTCTTGTTGGTCCAACTCTTCGAAATATTCTGTGATCGGAACTCCCTTGCTTCGACGCGTTATCATCATGTAGGGCGTCTCTGGATTCTCCATACAACGCTTCATTTCATCGTCCTCGATTGAACCCAATGTTATATCCTCTTTCTTCATTATTGTTGGAAATAATACACTCGAAAATGGAACGTCCGATAACTTACTCAATATACGCTGCTCATTCTCAAACGTCGGAGACGACATCTTCACTATTGTCTCGAATACCTCTGTGGGAGAATTTGACGCCTTTACTCGACACCCACGGTTGTGCTTATACAAATGACCTATGCTTTCTATTTCTTCGATTTGACCTCCTTGGACTGCTTCTTGCTCAGGCTCTTGTTGGACTGGATACCCACCTTGTTTTTTCCCTCCTTTAAATTCTTGCGATTGCGGTTGCGATTGCGATTCTCCTTCTAAAGTCATGCCAAAGGGTTCTACTAGGGAATGTTCAGCATTATGAGTAACATTGCTTCCTTCACTTGGCGTAAGAATCCCTTCATGAACTCTATAATATTCGGAAAGATAATTACTGTAATCAAAATAATCTACTTCGAAAATTTCATTTTTATTATATATAATTTTATTTCTATTATCTATATTTGATCTACTAATATGTCTTTTATTACGTGGGGTCAGCGGTGTACGTGTTTGATTTTTAATTTTGAAAGGCGTCATCGACATCTCTGTATTACTCGGCGTTCCTGGAACTGGTATTTTTAATTTTGGTGGAGGTGTGGAAGTACTTACAATAGTATCATAATTATCTTTACCTATTTTACTTTTTATATACATTATTGCGTTATAAACTTGTGTTTTCTCATTTTCTAAGGCGGATGAATCAGCACTTTCAATTGATCTTTTCAGTTGTTCTGCTAATAATGCTATAGACCTTGATGATGTTCTTTCAAACTTATTTAATAGTGATTCTTCTATATTTTTTTTCATTTCTTCCTTCCTTTTTATTAATTCTTCTACGTCTCTTTTAATTTTTTCTATTTTTTCTTTTATTTCTGTATCTTGCTGAATAATATATAACAAATCAGTACCCGTATCTACTACAACGCTACTTATTTTTTTATTTACATTATCTATCATATTATGTAAATGTTCTACGGGTGAAACGTCAGTCATGGCTACGGGTGAAACGTCAGTCATGGATGATAAGGAAATGTAAATAAATTTTCCACTGATTGAATGGAATGTCCTTCTCATTGTGGGATCATCTAATGCGATATCATCTACATATAATGCGATTTTATAATTATCAATATCTATACTTTTAATTATTTCTTTATCGGAACTACTCACTTCCGAAAGAGGATTATTTTCTATCTCATCTAACATTTGTTCCAATAATTCGAGCAATAATAAATCATTTTTGATTTTTCCTGTAATTTTTATGTCATTTATACATTTTCGTCTAATTTCTCTTTTTCGATTCACTTCACCCAAGACAATATTATATATTTGTTCATTATTTACATCTTGTGTTTGTTCATTATTTCCATGTCTACCAAAAAAATTCATCATTGTAAATGGATCATACATGCCGCCGGTTTTAGATTCGTCCTCAATAATATTAGTAATACTATTAATTTCACTTACAACATTAAGAACGCCTATTGG
>CEOC01020943.1_pt1 | contig 40625 bp, 37 predicted proteins | sample 356191 | NCBI WGS metagenome assembly CEOC01 (sample SAMEA2619952, study PRJEB7988) | marine metagenome | biome: marine biome (ENVO:00000447); feature: deep chlorophyll maximum layer (ENVO:xxxxxxxx); material: "saline water (ENVO:00002010), including plankton (ENVO:xxxxxxxx)" | depth 17 m
AGTTACATCAGTTCCCTCCTGAATAGTAAGTGCCTTTCCAATTTCAAATGGTGTATTTTCTGGAATAAATATAGGAACTTTTGGTCTCCCAAATCTTAAATATACAGGGCCTTTATGATCGGCAATTGCTATTGTAGCAGCTTTTGTTTGATTATAATCACAAGGATTAATAACTGTCATTCCTGGTAACATCTTCATCATTCCTATGTCTTCTAATACTTGGTGGGTTGCTCCATCTTCTCCAAGTGTTAATCCAGCATGAGAAGCGCATATTTTTACATTTTTATTAGAATAAGCAATTGATTGTCTTACTTGATCATAAACCCTGCTAGTAGAAAAGTTGGCAAATGTTCCAGTGAATGGAATCTTTCCACCAATTGTCATCCCAGCAGCAATTCCCATCATATTAGCTTCAGCAATTCCAACTTGAAAAAATCTTTCAGGATATAGATCTCTAAAATCATTCATTTTTAAAGAGCCAGTTAAATCGGCACATAAAGCCACAACATTTGGATTAATTTCTCCTAAATAAGAAAGTCCAGCTCCAAAACCTGATCTTGTATCGCTATTTCCTAAAATTTCAATTTTCATTTTTATAATTTTAAATTTATGTTTTGTCCAGATGATATTACAAATTCTTTTAAAATTGTATGAGCAGTACTGTTAGAACGCTTGCTTCTAAAACTAATAAAATATTTCCCTGGTTGAATATTTAAATTTTCAATTGATCTATTTTCATTAAAATCATAAACCCATATATTTTTCCCATTCGATTTTAAAAATAGGGCAGCAGGTCCATCAGACTTATTTACTTGAATAGATCCATGTAAAGGGATGGTGATATCTGTTAATCTGCTTTGATTGATTTTAATATTATTGAATTTTATTCTAGGAAGTGTTAATATTTCTAAATCATAATTACCTACTAAATATTGTTTAGTAGAATTCATTATTTGAACATTTAAAATACGAGAATCATCTACTATTTTAACTATACAACTAATACCATTATAAGTATTGTCATTGCCTTGAATTTTAAGATTTAGTTTTCCCAAAGGAGAATAAACATTTATTGTGTTGTGTTTTCCTGGAATTAACTTAATACTATCTAATGTTATCTCAGGAACACTATGTACTACTAATTTGTATGTATATAAGGGGTCTAGAGAAATAGTATCTGGATTTTGATATCTATTTATCGTATGAATGTAGGTATGCATTAATTTTCCATTAATAGAATTATAAAGACTCATAGTTAAATCAGTCTCATTTGGCAAATTATTTATATCATTTAAGTTAATTTGAGCAGTTGTATTATTTAAAGCTTGACTAATAACAAATTTTAAAACACTTTTAAAAGAATCTTCATTTTCAGCGCTTAAAAATTCTCCTACACATTGAAATTGGTTTAAATAAGAAGTGTCTAACCCTAACCCAATCACAAATGGTTTTAGCTTTATATTTTTTTCTCTAAGAGCAATGGCTACTGCACAAGGATCTTCGTCACAAGCTTCAATTCCATCTGTTATTAATATAATTATATTTCTACAATCTTGACATGGAGTGAAATCTTCAGCTGAATACTCTAATGATCTTGCTATGGGTGTGGTACCTTTAGGTTCTAATCGCCTTATTTCATTAATTATTTTATCATAATTATAAGATGCACTAGCGAAAGGAACTTCCAACTTAGTATCAGAACAATCTTGTTTACCAGGTAATATTCTACTTTGATGACCATATATTCTTAAGGCAAGTTCAACATTTTCAAGATTCTTTAAGCTATCCATTGTTTGGGTCATTAACTTCTTAGCAATAGTGATTTTACTACTATTTTCCCACTGAGCATTCATGCTGTTGGAACCATCAAAAATGAATAGAATTCTTATTTTACCCTCGTTATCTTGAGCAAAACTTACAATGTTAAAAAACAAAAATAAAGATGAAAAAATAAATATTTTAGTTTTTTTTGACATTTTAATTTTTCTCCAATTTTAGTAAATCACAATTAAAAGTCACCATGAGTTTCTTCTAGTTGATTTAAAGCATTTTCTAGTTGTTCATCATTTGGAGCCACTCCATGCCATTTATGAGACCCCATCATATAATCAACTCCAAAACCCATTTCTGTTTTCATTATGATCATTATTGGCTGACCATTTCCTGTTAAGGATTTAGCTTGGTGGAGCGTATTTACAACATCTTTCATATTATTACCATCACATTCTAATGTTTTCCATCCAAAAGCAATCCACTTACTCTCTAAATTTCCAAGTGTAAGAACATCATCAACATCACCATCAATTTGTCTTCCATTATAATCAATCGTTGAAATCAGGTTATCTATTTTTTTTGCTGATGCGTACATAGCAGCTTCCCATATTTGTCCTTCCTGTAATTCTCCATCTCCGTGAAGGGTGTAAACAATACTATTATCATTATTTAATTTCTTTGAAGTTGCAGCTCCAATTGCAACACTTAAACCCTGTCCTAAAGATCCACTAGCAATTCTTACTCCTGGTAATCCCTCATGTGTTGTAGGATGACCTTGTAATCTTGAATCAATTTTCCTAAAAGTGCTTAATTCACTAATTGGAAAATATCCACATCGAGCTAATGTTGAATAATAAACAGGGGAAATATGACCATTAGAAAGAAAAAATAAATCTTCATTTTGACCATCCATATTAAAGTTGGTATTGTAATTCATAATTTCGTTATACAATGCTGTAAAATATTCAACACAACCTAAAGACCCACCTGGATGTCCAGAGTTTTGAGCGTGTACCATTCTAACAATATCTCTTCTTACTTGACTTGCAAAATTTTTCAAATATTCTTCTTTCATTTCTTATTATTAATTTATCAAAAATAAGCATATAGTTATATGAGAATAGGAGTGTTAACAACTTTCAGTAACTATTTATCAATTATTTATTTGAAATAAAATTGTAATTTCGAATTTTTATGAAAAGAATATTATTAAATCTTATTTTTATTTTTCTATTTAAATTTTCTTTTTCTCAAGAAATTGACAATGAAGTCAACAATTTCTTTTTAGATGAAGAGCATCAAACTTATGTCAATCAAAATGGATATTATTTTATTGATATTCCTAAAGAAAAGTCCTATCAAAACAGACTTTCTGGAACACTTCAAATAAAAGATACAAGTTATATTGATTTTAAAGATATTAATGTAAGTTTTAGTAAAAATGATTATCGTTATTATTTGATTTCTAATTTGGAGACTATTATGGTTTTAAAATCTATAAATCACATTAAAAAAGAAATGGATTTAAATGAATAAATTTTTAGTACAAATATTCTTTTTAAATATCTTGTTTATATCTAGTGCATTTTCACAACCATTAGTTCAATTAGGAGATGACGACTGGACATCTACATCAGCTAATGGTCCCTGTAATTGCTCAAATGATTTTAATAATGGTTCGTTTATGAACTTTTTTGATACTGGAGGTGCTGGAATGCCTTATAGCCCTAATGAATATGAAGTAATTACCCTATGCCCAGACTCTACCGGTTCAAAAATGGTAGTTGCATTTGGAATTAATGCTGGTTACACTTTAAATATTCATCCATCTGATACCTTATTTGTTTACGATGGTCCTTCTGTAAATGATCCTTTATTAGCAACAATAAATGATAGTACTTATCCAAACGGAATCAATATTCCAGCGTCTTGGAACAATATTTCAGGTTGTTTGACTTTTAAGTTTGTGAGCGATGCTTCATTTCAAGGTCTAGGGTGGGATGCAAATTTATCATGTGCTAATTTAATTCAACCTTTCTCTAACCATATTAGTGCATTTATTACTGGAAATGCAAATGGTGGCACAGATACTTTAAATGATTTAAATCCAGTCGATACTGGATATGTAGATATATGTTTTGGTGATATTATTGAGTTTGTTGCCCAACCTTATTTTCCTTATGAACCTAATGGAGATTCCGCTGCTTTAAGTGGAGGAGGTTATATGCAGTCAACCAACTATACTGTAACTTGGGAATTAAGTGATGGAACTAGTTATACTTCCAATTCCTTTCTTTTTACTCCAGCTGCAAGAAATGGATATTTTGTCTCATTAAAAATTGAAGACCCGATGGGGCAGTTTCAATATAGTTTCTGTAAAATTAGAGTTTCTACACAACCTAGTTTTTCTTCTTGTCAACCAGCGCAATCTCCTATTTGTCTAGGGAGAGTTACCCAACTTTTTGGTGGTGTTACTGGTGCTGATACTGTGGGTGTAGATCCTGTATCAACAAATTTTCCAATAGGAGGAGTTTTTGGTGCTCAAACTTATTTACCGGATGGTTCGGGAATAAATTACAATACTAATATTAATATTTCTGGTTTTACCCCATTGACTACCATACAAAATGCATCTGATATTGACCAAATGTGTATTAAAATTGAACATTCTTATCTGGGTGATTTAGAAATGAAATTAACATGTCCAAATGGACAAAGTATAAACGTTTTTAACAGCTACAGTGGGAGTAATGGTCTTTTCCCTGGAGGTTTTGGTGGTGGTAGTACTTTTTTAGGTGGTGCTTACGATAATAATACTGGAAATATTGGTTATTGCGAAGAATATTGTTTTTCTAATAATGCCAATGCTATGCCAGCATGGGTGAATAGCTATGCAACTACTACCGCTACTGGCCCTAGTGCAGGTCAAATGATTGTTCCGGGGTTATACCAACCCGAAGAAAGTTTTATTCCAGCTCTTCAGGGTTGTCCAATCAATGGAACTTGGACTTTAACAGTAAGAGATAATTTAGGAATTGATGATGGTTATATATGTGAGTGGGGAATTTATTTTAATAGTACTTTACATCCTAACAGTGAAACATATGCTCCCTTAATTACTTCTCATAACTGGCTTCCTGACTCTACCATAATTTCTAACCAAGATACCAATATAATTGTTCAACCAAATTCATTAGGAGCATCTACTTATACTTTTGTTGTCGAAGATGAATATGGATGCTTCTATGATACAGTAATTACTGTACAAACTATTCAAGGTGGTTCCATAATTGGAGATACAACTACATGTGATGACTTTTTTGATTATGCTAATAATTATTTACCCCCAGTGGGTGGAAACTGGTTATATTTTAGTAATGATGGAAATATAACTTTTGACCCTAATAATAATGTTGCTAATCCAACAATAACTGCATCCAATCCTGGAATATACTACATGGGTTTAAATGATGTTTTTTGTAATGATACACTTACTCATGTCGTTGAATTTATAGATCAGCCAGAACCTTATCCATTTTCATTAGATACATTTTGTATTGGTGAAAATATATTAGCAGTGATTAACAACATAGATACCATATTTAGTTACGAATGGTTTGATTATAATGGAGACTTACTTTCAATAGGTGATTCTTTAATTTTAAATAGTAATAATTATACTATTGGCTCACATGAAATTAATTTAAGTGTATCAAATGAATGTGGTGAAGAAATAACAACAAGTGACCTTATCATAGAAAAATGTGAAATTCCTAATGTAATTACTCCAAATGGTGATGGTCAAAATGATTTTTTCTACACACATTTTGCTGCTATATATAATGATGTTCATTTGACAGTTGTAAATAGATGGGGGATTGTTGTTTATGAATCTATCAGTTACCAAAATGATTGGAATGGAGTTAATTCTAAAGGAAATCCATTATCTGAGGGAACTTATTACTTTTTTCTAACTTTTGATGAAGGAAAAGAAAAAAACCAGGGAATTGTTCAAATAATAATAAATTCTAACTAAAATTTAATAAATGGCTCTTAAATGTGGTATAGTGGGTTTGCCAAATGTTGGTAAGTCTACATTATTCAATTGTCTTTCAAATGCTAAAGCACAGTCAGCTAACTTTCCATTTTGTACCATTGAACCCAATGTTGGAACCATAACTGTTCCTGATTCTAGACTTAATGAATTAGAACTTCTTGTAAAACCAGCAAAAGTAGTGCCAACTACCATTGAAATTGTAGATATTGCTGGCCTTGTTAAAGGAGCTCATAAAGGGGAAGGGTTGGGTAATCAATTTTTAGGTAATATAAGAGAAGTTGATGCAATAATTCATGTTCTAAGATGTTTTGATGATGATAATGTTATACACGTAGATGGAAAAGTTGATCCAGTTGCAGATAAAGAAATTATAGATTTAGAATTACAGTTAAAAGATTTAGAAACTTTAGAAAAAAGATTAGGAGCTATCGAGAGAAAAGCAAAATCTGGAGATAAAGAAGCGCATAAAATATTTTCTGTTTATGAAAATGCCAAAAATCATTTAAGTTCAGGTAATTCAATAAGATCGTTAGATATTGATGATAATTCTTTTAAGTATTTAGATGAATTACAATTAATTACTGCTAAACCTGTAATGTATGTTTGTAATGTTGACGAAAATGCTGTAGTCAATGGAAATAAACACGTTGAAGCTTTAAAACTAGCAGTTGTTAATGAAAAATCTGAAATCCTTATACTTGGTGCTGCTATTGAAGCAGACATTACAGAGCTGGATGATTTTGAAGAAAGAAAAATGTTTTTAGACGATTTAGGACTCGATGAGCCTGGGGTAAGTAAATTAATTTATAAAGCATATCGTTTACTAAACCTACAGACATATTTTACAGCTGGAGAAAAAGAAGTAAGAGCTTGGACTATTAAAAAAGGAATGACTGCTCCTCAAGCCGCTGGAGTTATTCATACAGATTTTGAAAAGGGTTTTATAAAAGCTGAAGTTATTAAATTTAATGACTTTGTAGAATTGGGTTCTGAAAATGCAGTAAAGGAAGCAGGGAAGCTATCAATACAGGGAAAAGAATATGTACTTAGTGATGGAGATATAATGCATTTTAGGTTTAATGTATAAACAATAAAAAAAATACGTATTCGTTTGATATTATATGAGATTATTATTAATAAATATAATTTTGTTATTCTCATTTAATATTTGTTTTTGTCAGCAGATGTTAAGTTCCTATTCTATTCTAAATAATAATTGCACTGCAAGAAATTCTTCTTTAGGGGGCTACCCAATTGGTTTATTTGATTCAGATCCTTCTTTGGCCATATTCTTGCCATCAAATCTTTCAATTTTAAACAAAAACCAATTAGTTCTTAATTATAATAATCATTTTGCTGATTCTGATTTTGGTATGATTAATTATAACTTTCAAATTAATAAGAAAGGTATATTTTCAACAACTTTATTTTATAACAACTATGGAAAGTTTGAATATTTTGATGCTTCAGGAAATTCGTTAGGTAATTCTTTTTCTGCAAATGATTGGATTTTACAAATTGGTCATTCTAAGAAATTACATGATAAACTTCAAATAGGTTTAAATCTAAAATTTATTGCATCCATTTATGAACAATATAGTTCCTATGCAGTGGGTTCTGACTTGAGCTTAACTTATTTTGATAACCAAAAACAATTTGGAGGTTACCTATTATTGAGTAATGTTGGTACAACTTTAAAAAATTATAACAATTTATCAAACTATAATAATAAGTTACCTTTTAATTCTATCATTGGTATTAACTCAAAGCTAAAGCATGCACCTTTGAGATTTCACATTTCTTATAACCATCTTCACAAATGGAGTTTTAATAATGAGTCTAATTTAAACCCATCTGAAGCGATAGATTTTAATACTATTTTTACTCAATTTTTTAATCATTTTGTCTTTGGAACAGAACTTTTGTTTTCAGAAAATTTTAATGTTAGACTTGGATATGACTTATTATCAAGAAATGAATTACAACCTACATCAAGACCTGGTACTACAGGGATATCATGGGGAGTTGGTTTTAAAGTAAAAGGTTTTAAAATCAATTATTCCAACTCGAAATACCATTTTTCAGGAGTTTCAAATAATTTAACAATTGTAAAAAAGTTAAATTTTAATTAAACTAGTTGATTAGCGTCATTTATTGGACTAAGATTTAGAAAATCAAAAATATTTTTGTCCAATAGGTGAGAAGGAGATATGTTTTGGAGTGCATTAAAAATTATAGCTTTTCTATTTGGGTAAGTTAATTCCCAATCTTGAATCATTTTTTTTATTTTTTTTCTCTGTAAATTTGTTTGTGAACCACATAAATTACATGGGATAATTGGGAATTTCATTAGTTTGGAGTAGGTTTCTATATCAGATTCTTTACAATAAGATAATGGTCTAAGAACCATTAAATCTCCTTTGTCTATTAAATACTTTGGTGGCATTGCCTCCATTTTACCACTAAAAAATAAATTTAAAAAATATGTTTCAATAATATCATCCATATGATGGCCTAGAGCAATCTTATTGCAATTTAGATCTCTAGCGAGATCGTATAATGTCCCCCTTCTTAATCTAGAACACAAACTACACATTGTTTTTCCCTCAGGTATTTTTTCTTTTACAATGCTATAAGTATCCTTTTCAATAATTTTATAGTTTAAATCTAGATTGTTTAAATATTTAGGTAATATTTCTTTTGGAAAACCAGGTTGTTTTTGATCCATATTAACAACTATAAAATTAAATTTAGTATTTCCATACTTTTGTAAATGAATCATCATATCGAGCATTGTATAACTGTCTTTTCCTCCAGAAATACAAATCATTATAAAATCATCATCTTCAATCATAGAAAAATCTTTGATTGCTTTTGAAGTTGCATTAATGATCTTTTTTCGTGATGTGGCTATATCTTTTTTACTTGTCACCATGCAAAGAAAATAATAAAACTTTAGTTGATACTTTATTAAATTATTAATTCTTCAAAGAGTACTAATTATTATATTTGAAAAAATATAAAATTATGGATTCAAAAACTTTAATGTCATTAGAAAATAATTTTGGCGCCCATAATTATCATCCACTTCCAGTTGTTTTAGACAGGGGAGAAGATGTATTTGTCTGGGATTGTGAAGGAAAAAAGTATTATGATTTTCTATCTGCTTATTCTGCAGTTAATCAAGGTCATTGTCACCCTAAAATTATCGAAGCATTAGTAAAACAATCTTCCAAACTTACATTGACAAGTCGTGCTTTTTATAATTCTCAGCTAGGACCCTATGAAAAATATATTTGCGATTTATTTGATTATGATAAAGTTCTTCCAATGAATACAGGTGTAGAAGGAGGTGAAACAGCTAATAAATTAGCAAGGAAATGGGGTTATCTTAAAAAACTAATTCCTGAAAATAAAGCTAGAATTATTTTTGCTAAAGGTAATTTCTGGGGAAGAACCTTGGCTGCCATTTCCTCATCTGATGATCCATTATCTTACAAAGATTTTGGTCCTTATATGCCTGGTTATGATTTAATTCCTTATAATGACTTAAATGCATTAGAGAAGGAGCTAAAAGACCCGAATGTTGCAGCTTTTATGGTTGAGCCCATCCAAGGTGAAGCTGGTGTTGTTGTTCCAGATGATGGTTATTTAGAAGGAGTAAGAAAATTATGTGATAAGTATAATGTTCTTTTTATAGCTGATGAAGTTCAAACAGGAATAGGAAGAACAGGAAAACTATTAGCTACCGATTATGAAAATGCTAAACCAGATATACTAATATTAGGAAAAGCACTATCAGGTGGTGTATTTCCAGTATCTGCTATTTTAGCAAATAATGATGTTATGATGTGTATTAAGCCTGGAGAACATGGTTCTACTTTTGGAGGTAATCCATTAGCATGTGTTGTTGCTAAAGCAGCTTTAGAAGTTATAGTTGATGAAAAACTAGCTGAAAATGCCATGGAATTAGGTAACTATTTTAGATCAGAAATTAATAAATTCATAAAAACATCATCATTAGTAAATCTTGTTAGGGGAAAAGGATTATTGAATGCCATTGTTATAAATGATTCTGAAACAAGCGAAACAGCATGGAATTTATGTGTTGAGATGAAAAACAATGGATTATTAGCCAAACCAACTCATGGAAATATTATAAGGTTTGCACCACCTCTTACAATAAACAAAGATCAATTGGATGATTGCATTAAAATAATAACGGATACTATTAAAAATTATAAACCTTAAAAAGAATTAGGAATTAAGCATTACAGGCATAACTAACATTAAAATGTCTTCACCATCATCAGAGTTATCTGGAATTAAAATACCTGCTCTGTTAGGTGCGCTGAGCTCAAAAATAATATTATCAGAGTCAATATTCTGTAACATTTCGTTAAGAAATCTTGAATTAAATCCGATCTCCATCGAATCTCCTTCATAAGAACATGTTAACCTTTCATTGGCTTCATTAGAAAAATCAACATCTTCAGCACTTATATTAAGTTCACTTCCATTAATCTTTAATCTTACCTGGTGTGTAGTTTTATTAGCAAAAATACTGACTCTTTTAATCGACTGAGAAAAAGCATTTCTATCTACTGTTAGTCTATTAGGATTCTCTTTTGGAATAACTGCTTCATAATTAGGATATTTTCCATCTACAAGTCTACAAACAAGAAGTATATCGTTAAAAGAAATACTCGCATTGGATTCATTGTATTGTATAGTAACATCACCATCATAACTCTGAAGTAACCCTTTGAGTAAATTCATTGGTTTTTTTGGAACTATAAATGACGAAGGTGTAGAAGATTTAACATCATTTCTTGAATATCTAACTAGTTTATGAGCATCTGTAGCTACAAATGTTAAATCATTTTCTGATAACTGTACAAAAATCCCACTCATTACAGGTCTTAAATCATCGTTTCCTGAAGCAAAAATTGTTTTTTCAATAGCTCTTTGAAAAATAAAACTACTTATGGTTACAGTTGAAGGAGCCTCAATTACAGGTGATTTTGGAAATTCTTCACCAGAAAAACCACTTAATTTATATTTACCATAATCCGAAGATATTTCTATTCCCATTTTTTCGTCTATAGAGAAAGTAAGTGGGTGATTAGGAAAAGTTTTGAGAATATCTAAAAGCATTTTAGCAGGAATTGCAACACTTCCTTCACTTTTAGCATCAATCGAAATAGTTGAGGTCATTGTAGACTCAAGATCTGAACACGAAACTATTAATTTTTGATCTTTTATTTCAAATAAAAAATTATCTAAAATAGGAAGGGTATTAGAACTATTTAGAACACCACCAATGGATTGTAGTTGCTTTAATAAAACCTGACTAGAAACTATAAACTTCATAATTAATATCTTATGGGTATAAATATCTGAATAGTATTGATAATAAACTATAAGAATTAATCTTATTTATTAACACGTAATTAATAATATCATCGAGTAAAAAAACTTAATGGTTTAAATAATATTTCCCAATTAAAATATTGAGCTCGTAACAATTCATTGTTGTTGTTAACCCTTATATATCCATATTCCGGGTCCCAACCATTTGGTGAATTTTCATCTTTAATTCTCCAGAAATCAACTTTAGTAGTTTTATTATTAACATCTTTTAATTCGAATGAAATAAAACGATTGGAATTAAAGATAGAGTCAATAATTCTTTGTTTTTCAAAAATGATTTTATTATAACTTATGTTATTGAAATGAGTTAAATAATGCTTTACTTGAATTTTATTATAATCTTTAACTAAATTATTATCATAATTATAAAAATTTAAGCTGTCATTATTATATATAATGGTATAACTCTCTTTTTCATTACCTATAAAATTAGTAGATACTTTTTGAATACTTTTAGGATTTACATAGTCAAAAACTCTTGGAGATCTCCATGCTTTCCAATCAGTAAAAAACCTTACTTCAAGAGTGCCATACATTCCTGGTTTATAAGTTACATAAGGCTTAGAGCTTTTATCTTCTCCGATTTCTAAAAGCATATAAGTTCCCATATGATCTTGAGTAGGTGAACCTATATACCATGATTTATAAGGAGTATCTTCGTTTAGAAATATTTCAACTTTCTTATGTCTTACAGAAAGTCTATTTATTACCGTATTAAAAGCAGAATTGGCCACATCTTGCTTCACTCTAATTCTATAGAAAGTTTCCATTAATAAATCCACGGTTGGTTTATTTGCATTAAAATCAGTTCCGTCAATCATCCATATTTTAGATTTATTATCTCTATTTATTGTTATGGTATTTCCTTCAGTATCTGAAATTCTAAATTTAGAAATACTAGCAGTATCTTTTATAGCAAAATCTTTTAGTTCATTATTATTATAATTATTACTACAGTTAACTAAAGAAAAGTAACACAGAATAGGAATAAATAGATAGGAGATTATTTCTTTAGTTAACATATTTCTTTTTTCTAAAATACAGATTTAAAAATCCAATAAGTGTGATAATAATTATAGGCATAATTATATTTATTAATTGCCAAAATTGTTTTTCAGAATATACATCTTTATTCAAAAGTCTGGGCATATTCATTTTAGATCGGAGTGGAATTAATTCACTTTTATCTAAAAGTTCATCTACTAAATTTTGGAAAAACATACTGTTACCATATCTGGGGAAGAATTCAGGATTTCCATAATCTGCACTTTCAAAGGATAATAGTACTGGTTTAATTTGATCATTAATTTTAAGAAAATCGTTTCTTATAATATCTCCATCTCCAATAAAAACCATTTTTGTTGAAATACTTGTCTCTTTATATTTTACTATGGGATTAGAAATAAATTTTTTAAAATCTTTACTAACGGACCTGTTTTGATAGTTAGAATTGAATATTCCCTCATATAACCATGCACATACGGGTGGTTCAGCATCATTTTCAAAATTTTTAGGATTATAATTATATAAATTTTGATAGTTTACTGATGTTTGCCTAAGAACTTTAAATTCTGAAGATGTTTTTAGGAGAGGAGTTTTTTTAATATTGTTTTCACCAACAGTATCAATTGAACATATATATCTTGCTTTAATAGGTCCAACATTTTTTAAATATTTAGAAGGCTCATCCATATAAAGTATTGGAAAGAAATACCAATTGGGTATTCTACCCAGTCCATCTTCTCTAATTAGAGGAGAACATCTAGCATCATTTACCATGTTCATATTAAACCTAGCTCCATACTTAAAAAGAAATTGCTGAAGTTCATGATTAACTGGCTTAGCATAAGTGATATTCGTGTCTTTTAAGACACTTTCATCAACATCAAGCATATCAACTAACCATATTATTTTACCTCCTCTCATAATGTATTGATCAATTATGAAAAGTTCTTTTTCAGAAAACGTCAGTCTAGGTTTAGCAATAATCAATAGATCTGTTTCATCAAGTACATCTAAATCTTCACTAATTTTTGATGGATCTTTCATGTATTTATAAATAATCTTGTTTTGAAGACTTTTCTTTATAAATCTCTTGCTATTTTTATTTGGATTTCCAACATTATCAAAAAGAGGTATTGATCTTTTGGCAATAATTAATGAATCAACTTTGTAAGCTATCAACGAGTCATATTGATAATTAGATAAATCAATTGATTCATTATAAAATTTAGCTTTTAATTGTTTAATTCTTACTGTGTCAACATCATAATATTTAATTAATTGATCTCTAATAATCCAAGCATCTGCATTATCTAATTCTCCATGACCTCTCAAAAATTTAATTTTCTTGGAACTGGGTTTTATTAAGTTGTTAAGTCCTAAGATAATATTGTACTCTAACTGGTCATTAAACTGATTAATAATAAGCTGTGAAATGGGAAATTTTCCTTTTTGTAAAAGTTGAACAGGAGAGAATTGATCACCCATTCTTAAAATTATTCCAGACCAAATTCTAATGACTTCTTGTTTACTATCTCTGGATATAATAATATCAGTAAAATCTACACCATCTTTAAATACTTGATTTTTAAACTCCTTTGCTAACTCGGGATCTTCATCTAAATTGATGTAATTAATTTTAAAATTATCGCCACCATAAGCTTTGAATTCATCTAATTTTTCAAATAATGATTTTTTTAGCTTTTCAATTTCAGCAGGATATTCACCAACTAAATAAACATCTGCAGTAATAATTTCATCTAGATTGGTTAAAGTTTTTTTAGTTTCGTTTGATAAAGAATGAATCTTATCAGCTGATAAATCAAATCTTACAAAATAGATGCTAGATATACCATTTATTGTAAGGACAATAATTAGGACTAATAATAAATTATATAATGACTTATATTTAACACCTAAAACTCTCATTATTTGGGTTTTAAAGTTGTTATTGTTAAGTAAAGAGTTATAAATATTATAGAAATAAAATATATAATATCTCTAGAATCAATAATTCCTCTTTGTAAGGCATTAAAGTGATCAACCATACTTAATTTAATTAAATAGTAATCTAATGGATTTCCAACAAAAACAGCCATATAAGAGATACCTAAGTATAGAAGAAAGTTAAAAAATAGAGCTAGTAGAAAAGCAATTACTTGGTTTTTAGAAAGAGAAGAGGCAAAAACTCCAATTGCAACGAAGGTTATACTTAATAAAATAAGACCTAGATAACCTCCAATTGTTGTTGGATGATCAATATTACCAGGAATTTCTCCCATTTGACTTACACTTAAGTAATAAATTAAAGTTGGTAATATGGTAAGAACAGCTAAAAAACTTGCTGCTAAAAATTTTGAAATAATTATTTGAAATATAGAAATGGGTTGTGTTATTAATGTTTCTAGAGTTCCTGATTTCTTTTCTTCAGCAAAACATCTCATAGTAAAAGCCGGAAACAAAAACATTAATATACCTGGAGCTTGAGAAAAAAAGGTTTGCAAATTGGATTCACCCATATCAATAATGTTATTATTACCTGGAAATACCCATACAAAAAAGCCTGAGCTTACTAAAAAAACAATGATAGCTGTATATCCAATTATAGAACTTAGATAAGATCTTATCTCTTTTAATAAAAGTGCTTTCATTTACAAATAATATGAGATATACAATTTAGAAGGCCAATATAATTCTATTAATATTAGAAAATAATATTTTTAATTAAAAAGAATTAACAAATCCTATTGAGAAACTTCAATATATTTGTTTTATGAAAATAGATTTATCTATTATAATTCCTTTGTATAATGAAACAGAATCTCTAGAAGAGCTTAGTTCTTGGATTCACAAAGTTGTACAAGAATCAAAACTTAAATATGAGATTGTTTTTATCGATGATGGAAGTACAGATAATTCTTGGGCTACTATAAACTCGCTTCAGAAAAGAAATAATAATATTAAAGCCCTTTCTTTTAGAAGGAATTATGGGAAATCAGCCGCATTAAATGTGGGGTTTAATATGTCTAAAGGAGATGTAGTAATTACCATGGATGCAGACTTACAAGATTCACCAGATGAAATACCTGAACTTTATAAAATGATTAAAGAGGATGGTTTTGATATAGTTTCTGGATGGAAAAAGGATAGGAAAGATCCATTGTCAAAAACTATTCCTACAAAACTATATAACGCTGTAACTAGAAAGGTTTCAGGAATCAAACTTCACGATATGAATTGCGGTCTAAAGGCCTATAAAAGTATTGTAGTAAAAAATATTGAAGTTTACGGTGAAATGCATAGATATATTCCTTTAATTGCTAAATGGGCTGGTTTTCAAAATATAACAGAGAAGGTCGTTCAACATCAAGCAAGAAAATTTGGAGTAACTAAGTTCGGATTAGAAAGATTTATTTTTGGGTTTCTTGATCTTTTCAGTATAACTTTCATTGGTAAATATGGAAAAAGACCCATGCATTTATTTGGAACTCTTGGAACTTTGGTAATTATCATCGGATTTAGTTTTTTAATATATATCGGAATTGATAAAATATTTTTTAATAAAGGAGCAAAATTAATTGCTAACCGAACAGAATTTTATATTGCTTTAAGCGCTATTATTATTGGTGTTCAGTTTTTTCTTGCTGGTTTTTTAGGGGAAATGTTGTCTAGAAATTCTATTAATAGAAATCAATATCAAATCAAAGAAAAATTAAACTTTAATGACTAAAATCATTATTGTTGGTCCAGCTTCTCCTTTGAGAGGAGGTATTTCAGATTTTAATGAGGCATTAGCCAAGTCTTTTTATGAAAAAAATATTAAAATTGAAATAGTTTCGTTTTCTCTCCAATATCCAAAAATTCTTTTTCCTGGAAAATCTCAAAACAGAGCAACTATTTCTCAAAGTTTTCCTTATAAAATATCACCATTAATTAACTCCATCAATCCCTTTAGCTGGTGGAAGTCAGCTAAATATATTTTATCACAAAATCCAGATAAAGTGATAATTAGATTCTGGATGCCATTTTTTGCTCCATGTCTTGGAATCATTTCTAGTATTATTAAGAAAAAAAATATCCAAGTTACAGGGATAGTAGATAATGCTATTGCACATGAAAAAAGAGTAGGAGATAATATGTTGGTAAATTTTTTTTTAAAAAAATGCCATCATCATATTACTTTAAGCAAAAAGGTAAAAAATGATATTAAAGCTATTAATAGTAATATTTCAGTTAAAGCTTTATTCCATCCAATATATAATAATTACAAACCCTTAACAGAGAAAAAATTAGCACTAAAGAAGCTACATTTAAAGAATGGGAAATACATTCTATTTTTTGGATTAGTAAGGAAATACAAAGGATTGGATTTAGCAATAAGAGCAATGGCTGATAAAAAAATTATTAGTCAAAATATAAAATTGGTTGTAGCTGGTGAATTTTATGAATCTGAAGATGTCTATAATAAACTAATAAATCACCTTAATCTAAAAAACATTATCATTTTTAATGAATTTGTAGATACTGATAAAGTACCAGATTTCTTTTCAATTAGTAATCTGGTAATTCTTCCTTATAAATCAGCAACTCAGAGTGGTGTTACTCAATTAGCTATGAACTATAATAAACCTATGTTAGTTACTAATGTAGGAGGATTGCCAGAAATTGTAGATCATCTTAAAGATGGCTATATATCATCAACTGACCCAAAGGAAATTAGTAAACATATATTGAACTATTTTTCTAATGAAAATAATGAAATTAAAATGAGTGAAGCACTTTCTAAAAAACAGCAGTTTTACTCTTGGGGACATTTTACAGATGAAATACTAAAATAAAAAAAGGAGCCGTAGCTCCTTTTAGTTTTATATATAAGGTTATTTACTAATTATTTAATAATAATAATTCGCTACTTATAATTTCAAATACATATTTTTTTTCACCAGATTCGTCTTCATAATCTCTATAATTCAATGATCCTTCAACATAGATTTCTTGACCTTTAAGTATATATTTATCTGCGATTTCAGCTTTTTTTCCCCAAAACATGACAGGATGCCATTGAGTATCTTTTATTTTTTCACCTTCTTTATTTGTGTAGGTATTGTTAGTCGCTATAGATAATTTAACATACTTTTTCCCATTTTTGGTTTCTTCTAACTTAGGTGTATTACCTACATTTCCAATTAACTGTACTTTATTTCTTATGTTTTTCATATATGTTTTGATTTTAGTTTAACAATTGATGTCATTTGAATTGACGATACAAATTAAAATCTGAAAAAAAGTATTATTCGTACTTTAAACAGTTAAGATTCATTTATTTTCGTTTATAAGTGATTATAAATGTATAAATAATTGAAAATAAAGTATTTAACTTATTTTTTTTTCTTCCATCTATTGTGAGTCCATAGCCAAAAAGATGGATTATTATTAATATCATTTTCTAAAAATTTAGCAAATTTCTCTATAATATTACCATTTGATTCTGATGCTGGATTATCAGTGAGTACCTTATAATTTACTTCATATGATCCTCTTTTAATCTTTTGAATACTTACATAAATAACTGGCCAATTAAATTCCTTTGAATATTTTTCAGCACCAAAAAGAAATCCAGTATCCTGATTAAGAAAATTTATCCAATGTGCATTTTTACTGTTAGATGGACTTTGGTCAGAACCAAAAATTATGGCTCTAGGATTATCTGTTTTATTATCAAAATAATCTTTAGTGTTCTTCATTGGAATCATCTTAAGACCAAATTTCTCTCTAGAATTTCTCATTTTTTTATCATAAAATTTATTTTTAAGTGGCTTGTAAATTGCAAATAAATCATGTTTACTTATTAATGGCATTCTTTGTGCAGTCATTTCCCAATTATTGTAATGTCCTCCTATAAGAATTACATCTTTCCCATTTTCAGCAAAACTATTCAATAAGTCTTGGTTGTTTATTTTAATTCTATTTTCAATATTTCTTTTGGAAATAGTAAATCCCTTTAAACTTTCAAAAATCAAATCACAAAAGTGTTTGTAGAAACTTTGTTTAATTTCAATAAGAGCACTGTTTGATTTGTTTGGAAAGGAATTTTTAAGATTTGTAGTAATAATATGATTTCTATACTTAATTATTCTCCCTAATATTAAGTAGGAAATATTTGAAAGTCCATACAATAAATTCTTGGGTAAGTATGAGATGGGTAGAATTAAAATGTAGTATAAAATATTATTCATTAATAAACTATAAAATATATTTATTTCACTGTGTTAATTATCTTTATAATTCTTGAATAAATCATACCTAAGAATTAAATATTGAGCAAATTAATAATTATAGACAATTTTGATTCATTTACTTACAATTTAGTTCATTTTTTAGACCCTTATTGTAAAGAATTAACTGTTTTTAGAAATGATGAAATTAACTATGATAAAATCTCAGTCAAAGATAAAATACTTCTTTCTCCTGGACCAGGACTGCCAGAAAATAATGAAGAACTCTTCAAAGTGATTGAGAAATTCCAATTTACCAATAACATCATGGGAGTTTGTTTAGGCTTTCAAGCAATTGGTCAATTTTATGGAGCGAATCTAACTAATCTTAAGAACGTTAGACATGGTATTCAAACTGAAATAAATGTTTTAAATCATGATTGTATTTTTAGAGATTTACCAACTCATTTTAAAATAGGGCATTATCATTCTTGGATTATTGATAAAATACCTAATATTTTAAATATTACGGCTGTTGATTATGAAAATAATACCATGGCTTTCAAACACTCCTCTTTAGATATTTTCGGAATTCAGTTTCATCCAGAAAGTATTTTAACCGAAAATGGTAAACAAATTTTGAAAAATTGGATAATTAATTAAAAAAAACAAATATTATCTGCTTCATTAAAAATGTAAAATTACTTTTGTTATAGTTTCTTATCAGTATGAAAATTTCAAAGACATATGATCCTTCAATTGCCGAAGATAAATGGTATCAAAAGTGGTTAGAAGAAGGATTGTTTAATTCTACTCCAGACGAAAGAGAATCTTATACTGTAGTAATTCCTCCACCTAATGTAACTGGTGTTTTACATATGGGACATATGCTTAATAATACCATACAAGATGTTCTAGTAAGAAGAGCAAGAATGTTTGGTAAAAATGCTTGTTGGGTTCCAGGAACTGACCATGCTTCTATTGCTACAGAAGCAAAAGTTGTTCAAAAACTTAGAAGTGAAGGAATTAAAAAAGGAGATCTTTCAAGGAAAGAGTTTTTAAAACATGCTTGGGAATGGACTGATAAGCATGGTGGTGTCATTCTTAACCAACTAAGAAAACTAGGTGCTTCATGCGATTGGGAAAGAACTAATTTCACAATGAATGAAGACTATTATAATAGTGTTATAGGAGTTTTTTGTGATTTATATGAAAAAGGATTTATATACAGAGGAGAAAGAATGATTAATTGGGATCCTCTTGCAAAAACAGCTTTAAGTGATGAAGAAGTTTTTTACAAAGAAGTGAATTCTAAACTATACTATGTTAGATATAAAATTGCAGGTAGTGATGATGAATGGATTCAAATAGCTACAACAAGACCAGAAACTATTTTAGGAGATACAGCCATTTGTATTAATCCTAATGATGATAGATACCAATATTTAAAAGGAAAAGAAGCAATAGTTCCATTAGTTAATCGATCTATCCCAATAATATTTGATGAGTATGTTGATATGGAATTTGGAACAGGTTGTTTAAAAATAACTCCTGCACATGACCCCAATGATTATGACTTGGGTAAAAAACACAATTTAGAGGTAATAAATATTTTAGATTCATCAGGTAAATTAAATAAAAATGCACAGTTACATATTGGTGAAGATAGGTTTGATGTTAGAAAATCTATTTCATTAGAATTGGAAGAATCAGGTTATTTAATCAAAATAGAAGATCATATCAATAAGATTGGTTTTTCCGAGAGAACAGATGCTATTATTGAACCTAGATTATCATTGCAATGGTTTTGTTCTATGGAAAAACTTAGTAAACCTGCCCTAGATAATGTAATGAATGATACTGTAAAATTTCATCCATCAAAATTTAAGAACACTTATAGACACTGGATGGAGAATATAAGGGACTGGTGTATTTCCAGACAATTATGGTGGGGTCATCAAATACCTGCTTTCTTTTATGGTGAAGAAAATGAAGAATTTATTGTAGCACCTACAAAAGAATTAGCTCTTGAAAAATTAAATAATTCATCTGATAAGAAATATGAATTAGATGATTTAAAACAAGATGAAGATGTTATGGATACTTGGTTTTCTTCTTGGATATGGCCAATTGCAGTTTTTAATGGTTTTTCAAAAAATAAAAAAGAATTAAATTATTATTTTCCTACTAATGACTTAGTGACTGCTCCAGAAATTATGTTTTTCTGGGTTGCCAGAATGATTATTTCTGGTTATGAATATGAAAATAAGCCCCCTTTTAAAAATGTCTATTTCACAGGAATAGTAAGAGATCAACTTGGTCGTAAGATGTCAAAATCTTTAGGAAATAGCCCAGATCCATTGGAATTAATTAAAAAATACGGTGCTGATGGTGTTAGAGTAGGAATGCTTCTATCTTCTCCTGCTGGAAATGATCTATTATTTGATAGTAATTTATGTGAACAAGGAAGAAATTTCACCAATAAAATATGGAATTCTTTTAGATTAATTCAGTCTTGGACAGTAAGTGATGAGATTGAACAAGAAGAATCATCTGTAATAGCTTTACAATGGATTGAATCCAAAATAACAGAGAATATTGAAAAGATTAACCACTCTTATGATAAATTTAGAATATCAGAAGCTTTAATGATTACCTATAAAACTATTTGGGACGATTACTGCTCTTGGTTTTTAGAAATGATAAAACCTGCATATCAACAACCTATTAATAATATTACCTATAATGGAGTAGTTAGTGTCTTAGAATCATTACTGAAAATTGTTCATCCATTCACACCATTTATTGCTGAAGAAATTTGGCAACAACTATCCCCAAGAAACAATACCTATATTGTTAATGCAAAATGGCCTAAAAAAAAGAATGTAAATAAGTCTTTAATTAACGAGTTTCAGATTTTTCAAGAAATAGTGATGAGTGTTAGAAATCTCAGAAAAGAAAAAAATATTTCGAATAAAGTTTTATTAGAATTAAAAATAAAAGTCAATAATTCTTGGTTGAATAACTTTGATTCTTTACTTGTTAAGTTATGCAATTTATCTTCTATAGATTTTTGTGAAAACTCAATAGATCGTTCTTATTCTTTCATTGTTAAAAATAATGAGTTTTTTGTTCCTTTTACTGATACAATAGATGCTGAACTCGAAATTAAAAATATCAAATCCGAGCTATCCAAAAAGCATGGGTTCTTGAAAAGTGTTTTAGGTAAATTAAATAATTCAAGATTTGTTGATAATGCTCCTAAAAAGGTAGTAGAATTAGAAAAAAAGAAAAAAGATGATGCTGAAAAGCAGATTAAAATTTTAGAAGAAAGATTAAATAATCTATCTTCATAATCATTCTTTTTTTTAATGAAAAATATTTTATTTCTTTCTTCATGGTTTCCAAGTAAAGTTCATTCTACTCTTGGTAATTTTGTTAAATATCATGCTTTAGCGGCCTCAAAATTTAATAAAATCTATGTATTATATATTGTTGCTGATGACTCTGTGAATGGTTATCAAATAGATTCTTTTAAAGAAAATAATTTATCTATAACGATTGTATATTTTAGAAGAGGTTTCATAAAATATTTCAACTATTTAATAGCATTTAGAAAAGGTCTTAAATTCTTAATCAAAAAAAAATTTCTAAAAATAGATTTAGTTCATATGAATATTATGCATCCAGGTATTTGGCAAGCACTTTATTTAAAATTCTTTTATAAACTTCCCTACATAGTTTCAGAAAATTGGCATGGATTTCAAGACTTATCAAAATACCAACTTAGTTACTTACAAACTAAATTAATTGAATTTGGATTCAAGAAATCAAGTATGATATGTCCTGTTTCCAATCAGTTAAAAAAATGTATGTTAAATGCAGGTTTCAAAGCTAATTTTTCCATTATCCCCAACGTAGTAAACACTAATGTTTTTAATTTTCAAAATGATAAACCTGCTACTAAATTTTTTACTTTTCTTCATATTTCAACTTTGGATGACTCCATTAAAAATGTTTCAGGAATAATTGATGCTTTTGAAAAATTAGAACACCCAAACCTAATTCTTAAAATTGTGGGGGATGGTCCTATTGATTGGATTCTAAATAGGGTTAAGACATTAAAATCATCTAATACTATTATTGTCAATAAAGAAATGAAGCATCAAGATGTTGCAACAGAAATGCAATTAGCTGATGTATTTGTTTTATTTAGCAATATTGAAAATCTTCCATTGGTTTTAATTGAATCTATTTCATGTGGTACTCCATTTATTTCTTCAAATGTTGGTGGTGTAGCTGAATTACACAACAATGAATTGGGTGTATTAGTAGAAGCTGGAAATGTTGAAGAATTAACAATAGAAATGAATAATATTATTAAAAATTTAAATAAATATAATCCTCAAAAAATAAGACAATTTGCAATTGATCAATATTCAGACGAAGTAGTTGGTAAAAAGTTTAATGATTTATATATTCAATTATGTTAATTTAAAAAAGAATGTCAGAAGATAAGAAGATAATTTTTTCCATGGTCAAAGTGAGTAAACAAACTCCCCAAGGAAAACAGATAATAAAAGATATTCATTTATCATTTTACTATGGTGCAAAAATCGGTATTTTAGGTTTGAACGGTGCTGGTAAGTCAACAGTAATGAAAATAATTGCAGGTATTGATAAAAGTTACCAAGGAGATGTTGTTTTTTCACCTGGCTATAAAGTAGGTTATTTAGCTCAAGAACCTGTTTTAGATGAAAATAAAACAGTTAAAGAAATCGTACAGGAAGGGGCACAAGAAATTGTTGATTTATTAAAACAGTATGATGATATTAATAATCAGTTTATGAATGAAGAAATCATAAATAATGCTGATAAAATGAATGCTTTAATAGAACTTCAAGGAAAGGTTCAGGAAAAGATTGATCAAGTTGATGCATGGGATTTAGATTCTAAATTAGAATTGGCTATGAATGCTCTAAGAACACCTGATGGAGCTACATCAATAAAGCATCTTTCTGGGGGAGAGAGAAGGCGAGTGGCACTTTGTAGATTACTTCTTCAAGAGCCAGAAATACTATTATTAGATGAGCCTACCAACCACTTAGACGCAGAATCTGTTCATTGGCTTGAGCAACATTTACAAAACTACAAAGGAACGGTAATTGCAGTTACTCATGATAGATACTTTCTTGATAATGTCGCGGGATGGATTTTAGAACTAGATAGGGGACAAGGTTTGCCTTTCAAAGGGAATTACAGTTCATGGTTAGAGCAAAAATCTAAAAGATTAGCACAAGAAGAAAAAACTGAAAGCAAAAGAAAAAAGGCCTTAGATAGAGAATTGCAATGGGTGAGGCAAGGTCAAAAAGGCAGACAATCTAAAGGAAAAGCTAGGCTAAACAATTATGATAATTTACTAAGTCAGACTGTTAAAGAAAAAGAGGTTAAAATAGAAATTCCTATACCCAATGGTCCAAGATTAGGAAACGAAGTTATTGAAGCCATAAATGTTTCTAAAGGATATGACGATAAACTTCTTTATGAAAATTTAAATTTTAGATTACCTCCTGCTGGTATTGTTGGTGTAATTGGCCCAAATGGAGCAGGAAAAACAACACTATTTAAAATGATAATGAAAGAAGAAACGGCTGATAAAGGTGAGTTTAAGGTAGGTCAGACTGTTCAAATTGGTTATGTAGATCAAAGACATAAAACTATTGATGAAAACAAGTCTGTTTGGGAAGTAATAAGTGAGGGTAATGAAGTTATGGAAATAGGGGGTCAAACAATAAATTCTAGAGCCTATGTATCAAAATTTAACTTTTCTGGTTCTGATCAACAGAAAAAAGTAGGAATTCTTTCTGGAGGTGAAAGGAATAGGCTTCATCTTGCTATGACTCTAAAAACTGAAGCTAATGTACTTTTATTAGATGAACCAACTAATGATATTGATGTAAATACTTTAAGAGCTTTAGAAGAGGGTATTGAAAATTTTGCAGGCTGTGCAGTTGTTATTTCACATGATAGATGGTTTTTAGATAGAATATGTACACATATATTAGCATTTGAAGGAAACTCTAATGTCTACTTTTTTGAAGGTGGCTATTCTGAATACGAGGAAAATAGAAAAAAAAGGTTGGGCAATGATATTATTCCCACAAGAATAAAATATAAAAAATTAACTAGATAAAATATAATATGAAAAAAGCAATTATTGAAACAAGTAAAGGAAATATGGAAGTTGAATTTTATGAAAAAGATGCTCCAAAAACTGTTAAAAATTTCACAGATTTAATTGAAAAAGGTTTTTATGATGGTTTAACTTTTCATAGAGTAATTCCAGATTTTGTTATACAGGGAGGGTGTCCTCAAGGTACTGGGGTTGGTGGACCAGGATATAGTATAGATTGTGAATTAGATGGAGATAATCAATATCATGATAAAGGGGTTCTATCTATGGCTCATGCTGGAAGAAATACTGGTGGTTCTCAATTTTTCATTTGCCATAGTAGAAATAACACATCTCATCTTGACAGAAACCACACCTGTTTTGGGAAAGTTGTAGAAGGTTTAGAGGTAATTGATTTAATCAAAGAGGGGGATAAAATTAATACTATTACTATTACTTAATAATAAAATTGGTTTTAAAAGACACTTTTATAATAAATAGTGATAATGACAAAGATTTACCAATAATTGGCGATCTTACTTATTCAAAAGATTCTAATAATCTAGTTGTATTCTGTCATGGATTCAAGGGTTTTAAAGATTGGGGATGTTGGAATTTAGTAGCCAATTTGTTTGTTGAAAACGGTTTTAAGTTTTTAAAATTTAATTTTTCTCATAATGGAGGAACTTTAGATAACCCAGTAGAATTCCCTGACTTACAGTCATTTAGCTTAAATAATTATTCTATAGAGTTAAATGATGTACAAAGAGTAATAGATTATATTGTTCTTAGAAATTACATTAGTAAATACGAACAAATTTATATTATTGGACATAGTCGCGGTGGTGGAATAGCATGTTTGTCTACTGTAAATAATCCTCAAATTAATAAATTAGTTTCTTGGGCTGGAGTAGCCAATTTTAAAGAGCGATTTCCTGAAAATGAAGAATTAGAGCAATGGAAGAAAAATAGAATTAGGTATATTTTTAACTCAAGAACTAACCAAGAGATGCCTATCTCAATTAAGTTCTACAATGATTTTATAGAAAATGAATCAAAGCTTTCTATTAAAACAGCTTTAATAAACTATTCTGGTAAATTCTTAGCCTGTTTTGGTTCATTTGATCAAGTTGTTCCGAATCAATATGCTTTAGATATGGCTAAATGGGCAACCAATTCTAGTATATTTAAAATTAGAACTAACCATACTTTTGGATCTAAACACCCATGGACTAAAACAAATCTTCCAGATTCTTTGAAAGAAGTATGTATAAAAACGATAGATTTTTTAAAATCAGATTAGGAAATTAAAAGATGAATTAACCCTGCAATAGCACCACCAGTAAACGGGGCAATTACAGGGATCCAACTGTATTTCCAGTCTGGCTTTTTATTTTTTCTAGGCAACAAAGAATAAACAACACGTGGTCCAAAATCTCTAGCTGGATTTATTGCGTATCCTGTTGTTCCTCCTAAAGTCATACCAATTACAATTACTAAAAGTCCAACAGGAAGTGCTTCAAGTGATCCTATTCCAAAATTTTCAATTGGAGTATTGTTTAATTCTATATTTGGATTCGCTATAAATAAAATACCAAATACTAACATAAATGTTCCTAACAATTCCGAAAAAAAATTGTTTTTAAAATTTCTAATTGCTGGAGCTGTACAAAATGTTCCTCTAATAGTATTTTCATCTTCAGAAATTCTGTAATGGTCGATGTAAATTATATAACACAACCAACTGCCAATCATAGCTCCTAAAACTTGGCTTAAAATATAACCTGGAACAAATATCCAAGAAAATTTTCCAGCAAATGCCAATCCTAGTGTAACAGCAGGATTTAAATGTGCACCACTAGATTTTGAAGTAATGTAAGCAGCAACAAAAACAGCTAAACCCCATGAAAAAGCAATTAATAACAACTTAGTTTGACCATTTCCGTAGGTCTTTTTTAGGCTTACATTGGCAACTACACTGTTACCAAGAAGTAAAAGTATTGCTGTTCCAATCAATTCCGATAGTAGAGGATGTATTTCCATTTAATTAATTTTTTTAATTCTTTTATTCCAATCACTTAAAATTCTTTGATCTTCATTTTTAGGACTAAATATTTTTTCTGGTTTCCAAATATCTTTTAAATCTTCAACTGACTTCCAATATCCTGAAGCTAAACCAGATAAAAAAGCAATACCTAAAGAAGTACATTCTGTAAATTTAGGTCTAATTACTTTTTTGTTGATAATATTAGATTGTATCTGCATTAATAAATCATTAGCACAAGCTCCACCATCCACTTTTAAAGATGAAAACTTAATATCAGCATCCTTTTCCATACATGAAATTATTTCATAGGTTCGAATGGCTATAGCTTCTAATGCAGCTCTAGCAATATGCCCTTTATTGGTTTTTCTGGTAATTCCAATAATTGATCCAAATGAGTCCGGACTCCAATAAGGAGCTCCTAATCCAGATAATGCTGAAATAAAAGTAATGCCACCACTATTTTCTACACTATTTGCAAGATCTTCTATTTCTGAGGCATGAGAGATGATTCCTAATTGGTCTCTTAGCCATTGTATTAATGATCCACCAACAAAGACACTTCCTTCAATAGCGTAATTAGTTTTACCATTTAATTGATAGGCAATTGTGGTTAGCATTTTATTTTTAGATTTTACAATTTTTTGTCCTGTATTCATAACACAAAAACACCCTGTTCCGTAAGTGTTTTTAACATCTCCTTCATCAAGACACATTTGACCAAATAAAGAAGCCTGTTGATCTCCTGCGATAGCAGTTATTGGGATTTTAGCTCCAAGAATATTAACACTAATATCACCTACAAATTCAGAACTAGATACAATTTCTGGTAAAATATTTTTTGGAATGTCTAGAAGGTTAATTAGTTCTTCGTCCCATTTTAAAGTATGAATATTAAATAATAAAGTTCTACTGGCATTAGTTAAATCAGTGACATGTTTTGCTCCGTTGGTTAATTTCCAAATAAGCCAAGTATCAATAGTTCCAAATGCTAATTTATCTTCTTTGATAATCTCAATAAGTTCGGGATTATTTTCTAAAATCCATTTAATTTTAGTTCCAGAAAAATAAGGATCAAGTAAAAGTCCCGTTTTATTTTGAAAAATAGTTTCTAAGTTTTTATTTTTTAGCTTTTCACATAAGTCTTTTGTTCTTCTGTCTTGCCATACGATGGCATTATAGACAGGTTCTCCAGTCTCCTTATTCCAAATTACAGTTGTTTCTCTTTGATTAGTAATTCCTAAAGAATGAATCATTTCTGCACTAATATTTGTTTTTTTCAGTACGTCTTTAATTGCTTTTAGTTGAGAGTTCCAGATTTCTAAAGGATTATGTTCTACCCAACCATCGTTTGGAAAGTATTGAGTAAATTCATATTGAGAAACTCCCATTACTTGCCCCTTTTTATCTATGATAACAGCTCTTGAACTACTAGTTCCTGCATCAATTGAAAGTATATATTTATTCATTTCTCTTTTCAAAAGCTAAAAACAATTATAATAAAGCTCAAAATACAAAGATTTTAGTGTTTGATATGAATTTATTTATAAATAGGTTATATATTTGACTTTTAATGAAATCAACTGAGATTCTTAATAGCCTTCAGGTATCTCTCACCATTAATAGGCTTTGTTTCCAACTCATTGAAAATCACAACGATTTTTCTTCATCAGTACTTATAGGCTTACAACCAAATGGTATTTTTTTGGCTAATAGACTTAAAAATTCTTTACAAGATTCCATTAATAACAAAGTTTCTGTAGGTAGTCTTGATATTACTTTTTTTAGAGATGATTTTAGAAGAAAAGAAAAACCTTTAATTCCAAGTATAACAAATATTGATTTCTCTATAGAAAATAAGAAAGTTATTTTAGTTGATGATGTTTTTTTTACAGGTAGAACAGTTAGGTCAGCATTAGATGCAATTATGACTTTTGGTAGACCATCTTCTGTAGAGTTTTTAACATTAATTGAAAGACGATTTGTACAGAATATTCCAATAAAAGCTGATTATATTGGGAAGTCTATTGATACTATTAAAGAAGAAAAAGTTTCAGTTCTCTGGAAAGAAAAGCATGGAAAAGACCAAATATTATTGCATTCACCCATTTTGAAATGAAAGATTTAAGCACTTCACACTTATTAGGAATAAAAGATTTAAGTCTAAACGACATCAACCTTATTTTTAAAACAGCTGATAGTTTTAAGGAAGTAATAAATAGACCTATAAAAAAAGTACCTACTCTAAGAGATGTAACTATTGCTAATTTATTTTTTGAAAATAGTACAAGAACTAAATTGTCGTTCGAACTTGCTGAAAAAAGACTTTCTGCTGATATTATTAATTTCTCAGCCGCTAGTTCTAGTTTAAATAAAGGGGAAACTCTTGTTGACACAGCTAATAATATTTTATCAATGAAAGTTGATATGCTTGTGATGAGACATCCACATTCAGGTGCTGCTAAATTTTTAGCAGAAAAAACTAATACTATCATTATTAATGCTGGTGATGGAACTCATGAACATCCAACACAAGCTTTATTAGATGCTTTTTCAATAAGGGAAAAACTTGGAGATGTCAATGGCAAAAAAGTAGTTTTAATTGGTGATATTAAACATTCAAGAGTCGCCTTGTCAAATATTTTTGCATTACAAAAACTTGGAGCTAAAGTTATGGTTTGCGGTCCTACTACATTAATTCCCAAATACATCAAAAAATTAGATGTAAAAGTGGTTCATAACATTGAAGAAGCTCTAAAATGGTGTGATGTAGCAAATATGTTAAGAATTCAACTAGAAAGACAGGATATTCAATATTTCCCTTCTTTAAGAGAATACGTCAGTCAATTTCAATTAAATAAAGAAATTTTGGAAAAAGTTAATAAGCCTATAACCATTCTACACCCAGGCCCAATTAATAGAGGAGTTGAAATTACATCTGAAATTGCAGATTCAGAACATTCTATCATATTAAATCAAGTTGAAAATGGTGTTGCTGTTAGAATGGCAATTATTTATCTTTTAGCAGGTTCTGTAAATCGAACTTAAAAAATCGAAGAATTATGTTATTTTTGTTTAAAACAATTATTCTTGGAATTTAAAGTAGAAAATAATTCAAATCATATCATCATTAGATGTACCTCAGATAAGTTGGATGCATTGGTCGCTCCTGAACTAAAGTCTTTGTTTCTACATCATTCAAATAATGGAGCAAATGCTTTTGTTGTTGATCTTGAAAATGTCAAATACTGTGACTCTAGCGGACTAAGTGCTTTATTAGTTGGTAATAGGATTTTAAAAGAAAAAGAAGGTAAGCTTGTAATTTTTGGGATTAATCCAATGGTTCAAAAAATTATTGCTATTTCCCAATTAGATACTGTTTTTAATATTTTTGAAAATGAACAGATTGCACTAAATAATATAAAATGAAAAATCTTATAATTCTTACTTCCATATTATTCTCAGTTTTATTCTCATATTCACAATGTACTCCAGATAGTATTTATGCTGATTCTACTTTTGGTGTATGGCCAACTCCTACAACTAATTTTCCTCCAGGTGAGATTGGTGTTCAATATTATGAAATAGTAAACTTTAAGGTCCCAAGAGATGCTGGTGCTATAGATTCTGCAGCAGCTGGAACTTACATAGACTCTATTGTCTTAACGTCCATCACAAATCTACCTCCTGGTCTTTCTTACGAATGTGATAATTTGTTATGTTCGTGGAGGTATGACTCATTAGGGTGTGCCTCCTTAAGTGGAACACCAACTACAAATGGTACCTATCAAATTTCTCTTGATGCAACTGTTTGGACTCAGTTGTTTTTCACTCCTTTTCCAATTCCATACAGTTTCGATGGATATGTAATTAATATTGGAAATACTGGAATTAATATTATAAATATTGATGAATCAAATCTTGAACTTCAAAATGCAATACCAAATCCTTCAAATGAAATGACTAATATTAAATTCACCACTAACAAATCTGAAAGTATATCATTTCAAATTACCAACTTGTTAGGTGAGACTGTATATTTAGATAATATTATTTCTAAAAGAGGTGTTAATGATATTATTTTAAATACCTCCAGTTTTTCAGAGGGAATTTATATTTATTCCATTAGTAACAATACAACTAAGTCTTCTAAAAGACTTGTTGTAAATCACTAGACAATAATTACTTACTTGTGAAGTTTGAACTAACCATCCTAGGTTGCGGGGGGGCAATTCCAACTTTAGAAAGAAAGCCAACCTCACAGTATTTAAATATTCAAGACAGACATTTTCTTATAGATTGTGGTGAGGGAACTCAAATTCAGCTGAGAAAATTTAAATGTAAATTTTCAAAAATTGATCACATATTCATAAGTCACTTACACGGAGATCATTTTTTAGGAATTTTTGGATATTTATCTTCATTAAATTTATTAGGAAGAAATAATGATATTCACATATATGCTCCAGAAAATTTAAACAATCTTCTTGAAGTTCATAATAGTGTTTCAGGTAAAAATTTCAATTTTAACATTGTTTTTCATCCTTTAAATTTTTCAAAATTAAAAAGAATTTATAATGACAAAATAATGGAAGTTTTTTCATTTCCTGTTAAACATTCTGTACCAACTTGTGGATTCCTTTTTAAAGAAAAATCGACAGATAGAAGGATGATAAAAGAAAAAATTAAAGAATTAGACCTGAATATTGAGTCTATTAAGAAGTTTAAAAATAGTGAAAACTGTGAAGTTAATGGAGTTTTAATTGACTACAATGATGTTACCACTCAAGGAAATCAACCAAGAACTTATGCTTATTGTGCTGATTCTCAATATGATGAAAATATTATTTCTTATTTAGAAAATGTAGATTTAATTTATCATGAATCTACTTTTTTAGAAAGCAAGATGGATAAAGCCATAAAAACCAAACATTCTACAGCAAAACAAGCTGCTACCATAGCCTTAAAAGCAAATGCTAAACAATTGATTATCGGACATTTTTCTGCTAGGTATGATAATTCAGACCAGTTTTTAGAAGAAGCCAAGGTGGTATTTAATCAAACTATTACCGCATATGATGGATATACTCATCAAATAAAAATAGAGAATTGAATAGTCTTAAATTAAAAAGTACTGCTGACGGATCTTCAACTATTTATAATGAGCTTTTAGACGAACATTACCATTCCATTCATGGAGCTAGACAAGAGTCTTTGCATGTATTTATTAAAATGGGTTTATCATATTTTTTACAATCTAATCCGTTGAAGAATGAATACTCTATTTTAGAATTAGGTTTTGGAACTGGTTTAAATTGTATTTTATCTCTTCTACATAATTTTAGCTCTGAGAAGAAAATTTACTACAATACTATTGAACCATATATTTTAAATTTAGACACAATAAAAAACTTAAATTTTAATTTATCAGAAAATGATTTAATTTTTTTTGAAAAAATTCATCTATTAAATTGGGAGAAAGAGCATGAAGTTCATCATAACTTTTTTTTATCAAAATTTAATACTGATTTTAACTCTTTTAAAACTAATGATTCATATGATATTATTTATTTTGATGCATTTGCTCCAAGAAAACAACCTCATCTATGGACATTTGAAGTTTTTGAGAAAATATTTAATATGACTAAAAGAAATGGAATTTTAGTTACTTACTGTGCAAAAGGGCAGGTGAGAAGAGATTTAGAAAGTGTAGGTTTTAATGTCGAAAGACTAGTAGGTCCACCAGGAAAAAGAGAAATGTTAAGAGCAATTAAGTTATAATTTATAGAGATGATTTTTAGTTATACCATTATTATAATAATATTTACTTCAATAATATCTATTCTATGTTTTAATAATGAAGAATTAAAAAATAATCTGATTTTCTCTCCTTATCAATACAAAACAAATAAAAGATGGTGGATTGTATTCACACATGGATTTATACATGCTGATTTTCTTCATCTATTTTTTAATATGTATGTATTATATATTTTTGGTCCTTCCTTAGAATATTATTTTACTACATCTTCCGAAATAGGTTGGATATACTATATAACCTTTTACTTATTAGGAATAATCTTCTCAACCATACCATCGATATTTAAACATAGTAATAATCCAAATTATAGAAGTTTAGGTGCTTCCGGATCTGTTTCTTCCATAGTTTTTGCCTATATTATTATTTTCCCCCTAAGAGAATTGGGATTAATTTTAATTCCAGGGTTATTTTTACCAGGGTTTATATTTGGTATTCTTTATTTACTAGCAGAACATTATTTAAGTAAAAAACAATACTCTAATATTGCCCACGATGCTCATATAAGTGGTTCTTTATTTGGAATATTTTTCATCATAATTTATGACTTTAATAATCTAATGGTCTTTCTTCAAAAAATCATGTACTATTTTCAAAATTTTTAATGGAGTTATGAATAAAATTATTTTTAATGGTAAAATATTAAAGGAAGAAAATTTGATGTTCAATCAATTTAAAAGAGCTGTTAATTTTGGTGATGGTTTTTTTGAAACAATTCGTGTTATTAATGGAAAAGAAATGTTTTTTGAAGATCATTTTACTAGAATAAAATCAGGATTAAATTTTTTAAAAATAGATTATCCTAATTCATTTAATTTTAATTTTTTAAAACAAGAAATCCATTCCCTTTTAGAAATCAACAATATTGACGCTGGTGGTAAAATAAAAATTTATTTTTTTAGAAGTGGTTTAGGGACCTATAAGCCACTTTCTAATGAAATTAGTTATCTAATAGAAACCATTAGATTAAATTCTAATTTTTATGAATTAAATAAAAAAGGATACTTAGTAAGTATTTTTAATGAATATAAAAAACAAATTAATAATCTATCCTCATTTAAAACTTCCAATTCTTTATTATATATTTTAGCATCATTATTTGCAGAACAAAATAATTTTAATGATTCATTAATTTTAAATGAAAATAATTTTATTATTGAGTCCTCAAATTCAAATATCTTCTTGTTACATAATCAAAAAATTATTACTCCGCCATTAACTAGTGGGTGTATAAAAGGAATTATGAGAAATGTAATTTTTAATTTATTAAAAGAATTAAATATTGAAATACTAGAGAGAAATATAACAGAAAGAGATTTAGAAATTTCCGATGAGATTTTTTTAACTAATGTTGTAAATGGTATATCTTGGGTAGGTGGATATAAGCAAATTAGATACTACAATAATTTAAGTAAAAAATTAACTAAGAAATTAAATCAAAACTTAGTTGTCAATAGGATTTAAGGGAAAATTTGAAATAGCTTTCATTCTACCTCCTCTTTTATTCAGAACATCTTTCCATAAGTCAACTTTATAATCAGAAAAAATATCTTCATCCATTAAGTTTAAAGCAATCCATGAATTAGATTTAAACTCATTGGTTAATTGATTTTCTGTCCATCCAGCATAGCCAAGAAAAAATTTTATTTTTCGAGTATCAATTATACCCATATTTATAAATTCAATAATTTGGTTAAAGTCTCCACTTGTCCATATGTTATCACAAATTTTAACAGAATTATCTATCAGATCTCCTAATTTATGTAAATAAAATAAATTAGCTGAATGTACAGGTCCTCCATAATAAACAGATAGGTCTTTTACTTCAATTTCAGGTACTAATTCTTCTAGATTTACATCCAATTTATTGTTTAAAATAAAACCATATGAACCTTCTTTATTATGTTCACATATCAATATTACCGATCGTCCAAAGTGATCATCTTGCATAAATGGCTCCGCAAGAATTAAATTCCCTTTTTTGGGCGTAAGATTATTTATTTTACTAATATTTGAAAAAGGAATATCCAATACTTAAAACTAATAAAAAATTACAATAAAAATATATTTATTTGTTTTTAATGAATAGCAGATCTCCAAGGTAATGATGATGAAACTTCAGCTTCTCTTTGTAAGATGATTTCTGTTCTTTCATTTACAGTCTCATTATCAAAATAGATTTTAGCCATTTTTATAAAAGAGTCAATGTGTTCTAATTCTTGTTTATGAAGATTTAAATAAAATTTAGAGATCTTTTCATCTTTTACTACATCTCCTATTAATTTAAAGCGCTCTGAGCCTCTTAATTCTGCAATTGAAGCAATTATCAGTCTGTCCATAAATAGTTCGTCAGAATCAGATCTTACAATAGACATTAGCCCTTTAATGTAGGGGTCTTTTTGAAAAACCCCATTAAGTTGATGTCCTCTATATCTAATTAATTCATAAACCTGTTTAAAATGAAGTAATTCTTCTACAGATATTTGAATTAATTCATCTATAATTTCAGTTCTATTAGGATATTTTGCAATCAGTGATAAACACATATTAGCTACCTTTCTTTCAGCATCTGCGTGATCTTGTAAAAATGAGTCTATATCTTCAACAGCTTGTTCAGCCCACTCAATTGGAGTTGTATACTTTAATTTCATATTAAATTCTTTTCCAAAAATAAGGAGTAAATATTAAACAAACTGTAAATAATTCAAGTCTGCCCATTAACATTAATAATGATAAAATCCATTTACCTAATAAAGGAATATGATCAAAAGAATAGGAGGGACCTACTTGGGCAATTCCTGGGCCAACATTCCCTACTGCTGAAGCAACTGCACTTATAGAAGTTAAAAAATCTACTCCTAATGCTGTTAATAAAATAGAACCTACAGTAAAAATGAATAAATAAAGAAAGATAAAAGCAAGTAGATTATAAATTATTTGATTTGATATTGCTGAGCCATTCAGCATTACAGGGATAACTGCTTTGGGATGTAATCTTCTTTTAAATTCTAATAAACCATTTTTTATTATGATAATAATTCTGACAATTTTTATTCCACCACTTGTGCTACCAGCTGATCCACCTGAAAAAAGAAATAAAAAGAAAATAAATGACATAAAATAACCCCATGTAGTATAATCTGCAGTTGCATATCCAGTGGTCGTAATGATAGATACTACTTGGAAACTTACTTTTCTAAAGGCATTTAAAAAGCTAATATTATTGTTTAAAGACAGTAAAAGAGTTAACAATAATATGACTGAAATAATGGATGACAGATACCATTTAAATTCATCATTTTTTAAAATTTTATGAAATTTCATCTTTAAAGCAAAATATATTAATGTGAAATTAGTACCTGCTAAAAGCATAAAAATCACAATAACAGCTTCAATCCAAGGATTTTGAAAAGCTACGATGCTAGCTTGTTTTGTAGAAAATCCACCAGTTGAAGTAGTAGTTAAAGAATGGTTAATTGCATCAAAAAAGTCTAGTCCAAAAAACATTAAAACAATGGTTTCTAAAGTGGTTAGACCTAGATAGATTATCCATAACCTCTTAGCAGTTTCTTTTATTCTTGGATGTATTTTATCTTTTGTTGGCCCAGGTGCTTCAGCAATAAATAGTTCCATTCCTCCAATTCCTAACAGAGGGAGAATTGCAATCGTCAAAACAATAATACCCATGCCTCCAATCCACTGAGTCATGCTGCGCCAAAAAAGAATACTTTTAGGAAGAGATTCTATATCGTTAAGAATGGTTGATCCAGTTGTTGTGAAACCTGACATGGTCTCAAAAAAGGCATTGGTAATAGAGGGTATACTTCCAGAAATAAGATAGGGAAGACTTCCAAATATTGTCATAAATAGCCATCCAAGTACAACAATTAGATAACCATCTCTTTTTTTGATTTCAGAATTTTTATCTTTTTTTGTAATCAAACGCATAAAAAAACCAATTGAAATTGTAAACCCACTACAAAACAAAAAAACTAAATGAAGGTTATCTTCAAGATCGTATATAATTGAAAAGGGGATACAACTCAACATTAGAAAACCATTGAGTAGGATAAGGGTTCCAATAACATATAAGATTACTGAAACGTTGAATAAACCTTTTATCTTACTGGAAGAATTTTTCAATTTCTTTAATAGATTCAGTTAGGGAAAATACGATTGTTTTATCATTTTCTATGAGTTGAAAATCTCCAAATGGTATAATTGGAATTCCATTTCTAATAATACCCGCAATATTGGAATCTTTAGGAAAATTAAGTTGATTAATTGGCTTTTTGGTAATTTTTGTATTGGATTTTACAATAAACTCAATAATTTCAGCATTGGTTCCATGTAAATTAGCTACAGATGATACATTTCCTTTTCTTACGAATTTAAAAATTTTATCAGCAGCAATAATTTTTTTATTAATAATGGTATCTACGCCAATAGATTGCGAGAGATTTATATAATCAAAGTTTTCAATTCTAGCAATGGTCTTTTTAATTCCATGGTTTTTTCCCACAAGTGAGGTCATTACATTCATTTCTGAATTTGCAGTAACAGATATTAATGCATCCATTTCTGCTAATCCTTCTTCTTCAAGAATTTTAACATCATGACCATTTATATTAATGACTAATGTTTTTTTAAGAATGCTTGCTAATTGTTCACATTTAGCTTTGTCTTTTTCTACTAATGAAATATTGTAGTTCTTTTCTAGAAGTTTTGCAATGTTTAATCCAATTCTACTTCCACCAATTATCATTACGTCTCTAATTTCAATAGATGTTTTACCACATAATGTTATAATATTTTCAATGGATTCTCTGAGTGAAATAAAATAAACGATATCATTTTCTTTTAAAATTGTATCACCATCAACCAAAAGTGTTAAGTCATTCCTATGTAGGGCAAGAGGCTTAAAACTTAAGTTAGGATTTAAGTCTGCGCTTTCTCTGACAGATTTATCGATTAAAATTGATTTTTTTGAAAGAGAAATTCCAAAAACTGTAAGCTTTCCGTTATCAAATTCAATATCATCTGTAAATGCAGCCTGGTTAATTAATCTCTCAATTTCAAGAGTAGCTAAGTGAGTAGGGGAGATAAGAGTGTCAATACCTAACTCATTATAAAAATGTTCTCTGTTTTCATTGATAATATTGTCATCATTAATTCTTGCTATAGTATGCTTTGCACCCAACTTTTTTCCTAAAATACATATCAGCATATTGGTTTCTTCGCTAGATGTGACTGCGATAAGAAGGTCACAGGTGCTAATTAGTTTTTGCTCCATTATTTCAACAGATTTAGCATCGCCAGCAATAGTAAATACATCTATTTGAGAAGAAATAGTATTTAGTCTTTCTTCATTTTCATCTAGTAGATAAATATCATGGGATTCTGAGGATAATAATTTAGCAAGATGAGAACCTACGTCTCCAGCTCCAGCAATAATAATCTTCATTAATTAATTTTTGAACAAATATATAAGTCTTTAATTATACTTTGTAAGTAATTTGTTTTTTTACTTTTGTCGTAAAAATAAATAAATGTCACAAATAAGATTTGGAACAGATGGATGGAGAGCTATAATCGCCAAAGACTTTACGGTTGAAAATGTTTCTAGAGTTGCTTATGCAACTGCAGAGTGGACTTTGAATAATTTCAAAAACCCTTCTGTTGTAATAGGTCATGATTGTAGATTTGGTGGGAAATTATTTGTAGAAACTGCTGTAAAAGTTTTTGTTTCAAAAGGAATCAAAGTTCATTTAGCTAAATCTTTCATATCCACTCCTATGATTTCAATGGGGGTAAAAGAGTTAAAAGCTTCAATCGGAGTAGTGATTACCGCTAGTCACAATCCTCCTGAATACAACGGTTATAAACTTAAAGGATACTTTGGTGGTCCACTAAGTTCTGAAAAAATAGAAGAGGTGGAGAGTTTAATCCCTTCTGAAGATAAGATATACCTAAATCAAGTTGATATTAATCTTCAAATTAAGAAAGGTAATATCAATATCGTTGATCTAGAAAAAATGTATTTAGATAGAGTAAAGTCATCATTTGATTTAGATGCCATTAAGAATTCAGGTCTAAATTTCGCTTATGATGCCATGTATGGTGCTGGTCAAAATGTTATGAAAAAACTTTTTCCAGATATGACTTTTTTACATTGTGATTATAACCCATCTTTTAACGATCAAGCACCTGAACCAATTGATAAAAATTTAACTGAATTTTCAGAACTAATAAAAAATAGAAAAAATATTGCAGCAGGTTTAGCTACCGATGGAGATGCAGATAGAATAGGTCTTTATAATTCTAAAGGAGAATTTGTTGATTCTCATCATATTATATTACTCCTACTGTTATACTTATATAAATATAAAAAACTTAAAGGAAAAGTTGTTGTTGCAGCATCAACAACTCCAAGGGTTGTAAAACTTGCTGAGAAATGGGGACTCGATCATGATACAGTAAAAGTCGGTTTTAAATATATTGCTGGGCAAATGGTAAATGAAGATGTGTTAATAGGTGGTGAAGAATCTGGAGGAATTGCTATAAAAGGTCACATTCCTGAAAGAGATGGCATTTGGATGGGATTAGTATTATTTGAATATATGGCAAAGTCTGGAAAAACTCTTGAAGAATTGATAAATGAAGTTTATGAATTAGTAGGAGAGTTTAAATATTGTAGAGACGATTTGCACATAGACGAGAAGCTAAAAAATTCTATCGTAAAAAAATGCATCAATAATGAGTTTAGTTCATTTGGTGAATATGAGGTACTAAAAGTAGATAAAACAGATGGATTTAAATTTATTCTTAGTGATGATCAGTGGTTAATGATTAGACCCTCTGGAACAGAGCCAGTACTTAGGTGTTATGCCGAATCAAAAGACTTAGATGGAGCCAAAGCAATTTTAGCCGCCTGTAAGACTACCATTGGGGTTAATTAAAGGTTAATAGTTATAGATTTTATCTTTTTCAGGGTGTTTTACTGTAAAACTGAATTTTTTAATAATAATATCGTCTGGTTTTAATTCTAAATTCCAAACTAATTTTCCATTGTTTTTTGAGTAATTAGCTTCCGAGCTTTCTGTAAGTTGGACATCAATAGACTTTTTAGTAGAAACTGGAATTTGATCAATTAAAACGAAGTTCACTATTTTATTTTTATTGTTTTTCAATGTTATGATATAAGATTTTTCAATTTTTATATTGTCACCTACCTTACTTTCCGAACTTAATTTAGTTTCTAAACTCCTTTCTACAATTATAGATACATCTCTACTAAGTGAGAGATCTATTGTTTTTTCATTAGAAAAAGGGTCTAAATATGTGGATCCAATAGACTTTCCTTCAAAATAGACTTGGCCACTACCTGGAAGTAAGTTCTTTTTGTTTAGTTTATTAAAATGACACATTAAAAAGACATCTTTATCTACTTTTGGATAACAGTAATAGTCATAAGTTGCTTTTAAATCAAGTTCCTGTATTTCAATGAATATAGGAGATTTTTGGGATGGAATTGAATAGGGTATAGAAATGTTATATTTAATCTGTGTTCCACTGTAATCAACACTTGTAAAGTCAGAACTTGAAACAGAGTTTTGATTAGGTTCATCATCACTTTCAATTAATTCTAATTGTATTGCTGATATATTTCTATTTTTTTGTTTAGTATCTTTTCTGTAGTTGGTATTTTTAATAAACTGAGTATTGAAATTAGGTGCTTTATTGGATTTATTTAATTTTCCTGTTGAAAGAGATAATTTAACATCAGACCATTCTTCACTAGTGTTTTGGTATATTTTAGCTTTGTAAGTTAATTTAATGGGACTATTAATTTCTTTAATTCTAATATCATAGTAAGGAACCCAGCCTGCTTGCAAGGTGTTATAACTTAAGTCATAATTGAATTCGCCTTCTTTTGAGCATGTTAATTGAATAACAAGATCACTAGCTTGATTATTAACATCAGATTTAATAGAACTCATTTGTTTTTGAAGTGATGCCTTCATTTTTTCTAAATCAAAAATTTCTTTATTTAATTTGGAAATATTCGTTTGAATTTCTTTTATTTTTTGATTGAAATAATCTGTTAAGTC
>CEOC01038249.1_pt1 | contig 35977 bp, 35 predicted proteins | sample 356191 | NCBI WGS metagenome assembly CEOC01 (sample SAMEA2619952, study PRJEB7988) | marine metagenome | biome: marine biome (ENVO:00000447); feature: deep chlorophyll maximum layer (ENVO:xxxxxxxx); material: "saline water (ENVO:00002010), including plankton (ENVO:xxxxxxxx)" | depth 17 m
CACATTTGCAAGTATCGTTCAAACAATTCAAGAACGTAAATATGTAGAAAGGGGTGACATCCCCGGGACGAACGTAAATGTGACAGACTTTATACTGGAGAAGGATAATATACAAGAAACTACGAGTGTCAAAGTAATAGGGAAAGAGAAAAACAAACTAAAAATAACGGAAATTGGATTATTAGTGTTGCCTTTTCTCACAGAATATTTTGAAAAACTATTTTCGTACGACTATACTGGGTATATGGAAACCAAATTAGATGAAATAGTTAATGGGTCTCAAAAACATTGGTATGACCTCTGTAAAGAATGTGAAACAGAAATAAAAGCTAGTTCATCACCTATCAAAAAAATAGAAAAGAAATTTTTTCCATTAGAAGAGAACTACGATATAGTTTTTGAACGCTACGGACCATCTATACGACACCATTTAGAAGATGGTAGTATTGAATTTTTCAACATCAAAAAAGAATATTCTATTACGCTGGACGGAGTTGAAAATAATAAATACAACTTAAAAGATATTATTGACACCCCCTCTGGATGTATTGGAATGTGGGAAAATGAAGAAGTATTTATAAAAGAAGGGAGATTCGGCATGTACTTACAGTATGGAGAAACAAGAAAACCATTGAAGCATATTCAAAAACAAAAAGATGAAGTTACATGGGAAGACATTTTACCTACATTGGAAAATAAACAGTCAGACCCAAATGTTCTCCGTAAATACAACGACTCTACTTCATTACGAAAAGGCAAGTTCGGACCATACATTTTCTATCAAACAATGTCTATGAATAAACCATCCTTCTTTAATATCAAAAAATACAAAGGCGACTGTTTTCATGATGATGTTGAAACTGTTTTAGAATGGGTTGATAAAACCTATCTTAACAAATAATATGTAATGATTATATAAATAATGGCTGATTTCTTAACAAATATATACGAACAAATAATAAGATACTTGGAGGACCCTTTCAAAAGGGACACATTATTAAATGGATTCAATTACTTAATTATACTTTTTATGACTGTTACTGGCGTTTCTGCGTTATATTTACCAAAAACAGAAATTATTGGATTTGGTATTTTAACAATAACGTTTTGTGGGTTCATCTTATATGTGGCAACCCGTATGGGTTCAATAATGAAAGACAGTAACTGGATATATAACACTCTTTTCCTTTCTATTTTTGCCGGGTTCTCTCTTGTAACTGCTGCGATTACAATAGTATTTTTAACATTTACTTCATTAAGGATTAAGTACTACAACAAAAAAGGAGAAAATTACAAAGTGCCAGATGCACAGGCTGAAAACGTTAACATAATCAAAGACCTATTTATTCCTATCTTTATTATATTCACGATTTTGATTATAGTAGTTTTCACATGTAAAGATATCCTTATTAATACTGTTCCTGGTTTCAGTGATTACAAACAAATGGTATATCTATCTATGTATTTCTTATCTGTATGTGGCTTCATACTTGCCGCTGTGCTATTATCTATAGCAAATAAATTTAAAAAATCTAGAAGACGCTTAACATAGAGTTACTACATAAATGCGTATAAACATTACATTTTATAATATTTCTATACGTTAAATGAAATATTATGAAACCAAGTTTGAAGAATATATACAAAGTGAAAAGCTATTCTCACTTCACCCTGAATTAGATTCCTATAAAACCCAATTACCTAATAACATAAGAGAATTAAAAAACATATTCATATACGGACCTCCTGGTTCTGGTAAATATACACAAGCACTGTCTATTATTTCTCAATACAGTCCATCTCAATTGAAATATTACAAATTAATGAATATTGAAAACGAAAAAAAGAATATTGTTATTCAAATTAGTGATATACATTATGAAGTTGATATGGACTTGTTAGGATGTCACGCAAAAATATTATGGCATGACATTTTTTTTCAAATAGTTGATATTATTACTTCTACATCAAAGAAAAATGGAATTATTTTATGTAAAAACTTTCATAAGATTCACACTGAATTACTTGAAATATTTTATAATTATATTCACCATTTTTCAAAACAACATTCTATACATATCAACTTCTTTTTCATTTCGGAACAAATTAGTCACGTTCCTAGTTGTATTACATCCCAATGTCAAATATTATCTATTACAAGACCAGAACAAATGAGATATAATCATATTATAAAAAACAATCTTATGCATCATAACCAATATGACAAACAAAATGACTTCCTATCAAAGGTTGTATTACAAAACTATTCTTCATTAGCAAACGAACATACAAAACCTACACGACGCTTATCTGAATACTGTGACATTGATACCCATAGTATCTATAATATAAAGGAACTTAAGTGGATTCCTTACAGTGATACAAATGACTACCCTATGAACTTATTTGATAAATGTTTTACCAATCTTAAAGAGTATTCTGAAGATATAAACAAAATCAACTTCTTACAACTCCGAGAACTTTTATATGATTTACTAACCTATGATGTTGATATTTACGATTTCTTATTTCAATATACAAATCACGTATCAAGCAAACTTTCAAAAGAACAAGTTTCAGATATATTGACTAAAATATACTCATCATTGAAATATTATAATAATAATTATCGCCCCATTTATCATTTAGAGAATATGATATTATATATAATAAATTGCTGTTATCAAAATGAACAAAACACTAGCGTGTCAGATACTTGAAATAGACCCAAAAAATATTAATGAAGACATAATTAAAAAGCAATATAGAGCATTTGCACTACTATACCATCCAGATAAATCAAAAAACAAACATAGTAAAGAACTTTTTCAAAAGGTCAATGAAGCAAACAAGTATTTATTAACCCATTGTATGAATCATGAATATGTATTTGAAGATGAACGTAATCAACATTACTCTTCATTTGTATTTAACTTTTTCAATCAATTATTTCAAGGGTACCAACAGCAAGAACTATGGATTTCTATCCTAGAAAAAATAAGCACCTCCTGTAAAGAACAAGTTTTAAATTATTTACAAACATTAGATAAAACACAGCTTATAAAAACATACGAAATATTACATAAATACCGAGATAATCTCCATCTAGAACAATATATTTTTGAAATGATAAAAACCATTATAAAGGAAAAGGTTGACCTCAATGAAAAAATAATATTAAATCCTAATATTGATGACTTATATGAACATAACGTATACAAACTAACTGTAAAAGACAATGACTTCTTTATTCCTTTATGGCATTCATACTTAAGTTATGATATTAGTGGTAACGAACTAGAAGTTGAATGCATACCCGAACTTCCAAAACACATATGTATTGATAGCAATAACGATGTGCATATTGATTATAAAGTGAAAAAAGATTCTTTACTAGAGGATTTCCAACTTATGATTACATTTGGAGACCAAAATATTCGTATTGACGGACAACATATACGGTTTCAAGAAAAGCAGACTATTCTACAGAAATATAATGGAATTCCTATTCCAAATAAAAGTAACCCATATGACGTAACAAACATTAGTGATTTATACGTCCATCTTACTATTACATAAATACATTACTTGTAATTACAACACAAATAATATATGCTGTAATTACACATAAGAAAATATGAAACTACATTTATTATTATTGCTATGTTATGTGTCGACTAGCATATCTTATTTTTTAAATTTTAAGTTTGGTAACCCATTCAAAGTTAGAGATACAAAGATAAACATACCGTTACCCGATAAAACACGTGAGAGAATAGAAGATGTTTCTGGGTTCTATGGCTTGATTGGTCCTAATGTAAATATGATGAATGTTACTTCTTTATTCCAAATGTTCATGGGTGATGGAACCATACAAGGAGTATTTTTCGACCAAGGTAACGTTACTTATGTACAACATCATATTCAAACCGAGAAGTTAAAATACGAACAAAAAAACGGAAAAATACCCAAAAACCCATTTGTATTTGCTCTTTTTCTCGTATTTAGTAAATTAAGATTACTCCCGAATCATTTAGGATTGGCAAATACAGCGTTACTACATACAAATAATAACAATACCTATGCACTATACGAAAGAGACCTTCCATATCAACTAGATATAGACTACACTACTAACGAAATCCATACCATTAAGCGTAATTATTTACCTCACATACGTAGTTTTTCAGGCCATACAAAATATAGAAATAAAATGATTGAAACCATTGACTATGATGTTATGAGTCAATCAGTGGATTATTATATTTTTTCAGAAGATTTAAAAGAACAATATAAAAAAAGAATAAAAACCAATTACATGCCAGTTATACACGATTTTGTATCAAATAATAACACTATTTTACTTACAGATGTTCCAATCATTATGGATTTTACACAAGTCATAAAGACTACTTTACCCGTTCGCTTTGATAAAACAAAACCTAGTTATATCCACGTTCTAGACAAAAATACAGGAAACTTGGTTACATATGTATATGATAAAGGGATCTACATGTTTCATCACTCTCATACTGTTGAAGATGATACTAATATTTACTTATACACTTGTGTATACGATGATTTTAACTACATGTCAATTGACATAAAAGCCAGTTATAGATGTATTGTACTCAATAAAATATCAAAAAAGGTTTCTGTTATTCGTAACGAAGAAACTGAAAAGTATAATCTTGATTTCCCTGTTATATACAAAAACAAGACTGTATTGCGTAATCTTGTTAAGATAGAAGATGGTTTTCGTATAAACGGATTTGTCTTATGCGATGGATTGAATATAGAAAAAAAATACATTTATCAGGATATTAGTTTCTGCGGTGGAGACCCTAACATTGTTGAAATAAATGGAAATCCGCATATATGTAGCTTTGCATATTCTACTGATTTCAAAAAAAATTACTTCTGTTTCATTCCACTACATGATGAAGAACCTATATTCATAGACCTACCTATTAAAACTAATGTTGGCTTTCATTCTATTTTTATTAATAATCATAAGTAAAAAATAACACCATATACAGTGTTATTTTTCGTGGGGTTTGTGAATCCATTAATAATTGTTACTTATCTACATAATACATATATTCTCTTATTTTTTCTTTGTATTTAATCTGTTGCTGCTGCTACCTTCTTTTTCGTTACCTTTTTCTTTGGTTTTACTGGCTCATCTTCAACATCTTCTACAGGAGCAGCCTTTTTTGTTACCTTTTTCTTTGGTTTTACTGGTTCTGGCTGTTCAACTACTACCTCTTCATCTGCTTCTTCGTCGCTATCTTCTACTTCGGTAGAAGTCTTTTCCGTGGCAGTGGATTCAAATACTTCTTCCTCTTCTTCGTTAATTGGATCAGTAGTCATAATTTCTTGCTTTTCCATCTTTGTTTGTTCATCATCAGACATTGGAATCTGGCATTTTCCAAACACAGTGTAATTCTCTCTTGGTTTCACAATACACTGAATCATCTTCCAAGAAACACCCCAAGAATTACCACCAGCAGTCCAGATACCTGTGCATTGAATTAAACACATTACCTTACTGCTCTTTGGAATCAAATCAACTGGAGTTACATTTGTATTTTCCTTATCAGGGAACAAAAGCTCTTGTTGAGGGCTGTAAATCTCAAGATTCTTCCATTCGCCATTTTGGTAATGAACCTTTGGTCTGAAAGAAGGTGGTTTTGAATAATCTGGCTGCCTTGTTAACTTATCCTTGCTGTATTTCAAGTAAGAGTAATAAGTCTCCTTAATTACTTCTTTTGAACGGGTTTTACCAAACCAAGCTTCACTATGTTGAACAGCATCGTCAATTACACGTTGCTCAAATACCTTTAATTTTTCTAAAAATGTGTTTGTTTCTGGTGTTTGGTAATTTTCTAATGGGAAACTCAATTGAATAGTATAACGATTATCAGACTCTCCTGTTGTGGGGTCAACATAATCACTAACTCCCCAGGTCATCAATTGCGGGGTAGTTAGCTTCAATCCACGGTTAGATTGACTACTAATAATTGAAATCATTCTACCACCTCTGTCGGTAATACGAGGTTGCATGTATCTAATAGAGTTGGTATCCCAAGAATCGTAAGTAAGAACGTCTGATACTGACATATTGCTATGATATTATTAATAAGAGTCTTCGCTTTAAATCAATTTTTGTAACAATACAGCATTTATGGTCTGTTATTGAAATGCTTTCACCATTTATATATAATATACCAATGAATATAAACAATTTTTATATGTTAGTATATTATAATGGAGACCTTAAAACAAAACACAGAAATTATAACGATTGACAATGATATGCTTGATGGAAATATAATAGCAAACGAAGTTATAAAACCGAAATCCCCAAAGAATAATCCAAAGAAATCATATAAAAAACGAATATACGAACACGAACTCAATTATGACAATTTTATAAAACATAAGCTTGAGTTATCATCGTACTTAATTCATGACCTTAAACAAGCATGTAAAACATGTAAAGAGAAAATTACTGGCACAAAACCTGTTCTTATTGATAGACTGAATACAAAATATCTTACTATTACACGTTGTATTAAAATTCAATCATTATTTAGAGGCTATTACGTTCGGTTAAATAATAATTTACGCGGTAATGGCTTTATGAACTTGTCTGTTTGTAATAATACTACTGATTTCTGCACTCTAGAACCATTAGAAGAAATAGAACATCCATACTTCTTTTCCTATACTGATAGTAGTAATTTTACATATGGATTTAATATTTCATCGCTTATATACATATATAAGCAACAACGTAAAATAAAAAATCCATACAATCGTGATTTAATACCTAGGAATATCCTCAAGAAGATCTTTATTGTGTATTATTCCAACTTCATTTTGTATTCAAACTTCAAACAAGACCATTTAAATGATTATTTAAATGCCCGATTATTTCTTCATCCAAAACAACCCCGTAGACGTGCTACTAGACGTCTTCGTCGTGAAAACAGTATATTAAGCCCTCACCATCAACAACAATTAGAAGTGCTTACAAACAACCGAAATATGACATACGAACAACGTGTTCGCGAAGTATTTATAGAAATAAATAGACTTCAAATCTACTGCGACCATACTTGGGTCCTTTCATTGAATGCATCATTATTGCGTCGTTTCTATATTTTCTTGACTGACCTCTGGAACTATCGTTCTAATATCCCATATGAAACAAAATATAAAATATGCTACTTAACTCCTATACGTGGTAATCCATTTGACCGGTATGTGCGAAGAGGTGATTTATTTCAATTGGAAACCGATGAATTAAAAGAACTTATTGTTTACACAATGGAAAATATGGTTTTTACTGGATTTGATGAAGATTTCAAAAAAATTGGTTCTTTTCATCTAATGACTGCATTAACAAGTGTATCTTCTTCCGCTAGAAGAGCTCTTCCTTTCTTATATGAGACAATCCAATTCTAATTTCTTGAATTTTTCTTATTTTTCTTATTTTTCAAAAAAAAATCATTTTGTTATTGATAACTAATGTGAATATTTACATTAATTATTATTATTGCTGTGAAAGAACTTAAAAAAGTAACACAGTATATAGTATATAATCAGAGATGGTTAAGAAAGCTGCTGATAAGTCTACTCCTGCTAAGCGTGTCAAGAAGACCGCTACTCCGGTTGAACCTGTTAATGAGGTTGTTGCTGCTCCTGCTGTTGAGGAAGTAGCAGAAGATGTTCCTGTTTCCGCTACCGCTACTGTTGTTGGTAAGATGGGTGAATTCGGTGCCAAGCTAATGCAAATGACTTCATTATTGTCTACTCTTAAGAGTGACTTCAAGACCCTTGAGAAATCTATCTCTCGTGAGATGAAGGTTCTTGAGAAGGCTTCCAATAAAGGTCGCCGTTCTAATGCTAACAGAAAGCCTTCTGGCTTCATCAAGCCCACTCTAATCAGTGACGAGCTTGCTGCTTTCCTTGGAAAGTCCGTTGGAACTGAAATGGCTAGAACCGCTGTCAGCAAGGAAATCAACAACTATATCCAAACCCATAACTTGAAGGACAAGAACAATGGTCGTATCATCCACGCTGATGCCAAGCTTACCAAGCTTTTGAAGCTTTCCAAGGATGATGAACTTACCTACTTCAACCTTCAAAAGTATATGAAGCACCACTTCCCAAAGACTGCTTCCGCTTAAACACATTGTTTATGGTCTTAAATAGATAACAAAATAATAAAATAAACAATATAAATATTCATAACTGTAATATTGTATAGTTATGAGTTCATCTAACTTACAGGAAGACATTGATAAATTCCTCATTGCAAATAGTAATAAAATTTGTTTATATATCCTCACCCCTTGCTATGGTGGACTTTGTTATACCCCCTATGTTGGTTCATTAATGGAAACCACTGATGCGTTGAAATCATATGGTATTGAGGTTCACGTTGAATTTTGTAACTGTGACAGTTTAGTTCCACGAGCAAGAAATAACCTTATTGCTCGTGCCATGAATAACCCCAAGACTACCCATATGTTATTTATTGATGCAGATATTCAATGGAACGCTATTGATGTATTAAAACTATTATATCATAATAGATCCATTGTTGGTGGTGTATACCCACTCAAAAATTATAAATGGGATAGATTACTAGAAAACCAACAAAATAATGTCACCGCATGGATTGATAATAAAAATAAATCTATCTTGAGAGATTCTATTTCCGACCAAGATATCGTCAGTCACAAATTATTGAAGTATAACTTAAACTATGTTTCTAATAACGTTCATATCCAAAACAATACCGCAGAAGTACGCCATATTGCTACTGGCTTCATGATGATTCAACGAAGTGTTATTGAAAAAATGATTTCTGGGTTTCCATATACTAAATATGTTGATGATATCGGATTCTTAAAAGGAACTGAAAATAACTACGCATATGCTCTCTTTGATTGTGGTGTTGAAAATAATCATTATTACTCCGAAGATTGGTTATTTTGCGAACGTTGGCGTAAAATGGAAGGACAAATCTTTATTGATGTTTCTATTAATCTCAATCATATTGGCACAGAAACCTATAAAGGTTGTTATTTATCCAGTCTAATTTAATTCTATCATAAACCATAACAATAAAAAATATTGTTATTGTTTCATTTCATCATTTCCTTCATTCGTTACAAAACAAGAACCCTTCGTGTTGCATTATATCCTTTATCTTTTGTTTGTCCTCTTTTCTTGATTCTTTATCAAAAGAAGTGTTCTTATGTTCTATCTCTTCATTGTTGAAAACTTGATATGTTTTGAATAATTGTTTCAAATCCGTTATATATTTTGTATTCTTTGCTAACCATAAATAGAAACCATAATATGGTTTATTCTTTTCTTTATTCTTTTTAATATAATTTGTATACTGATTATACCATCTTAATGTCTCTATCAAATTTGTATCACTATCCGTATTGTAATCAGTTCCAGACAATATTAGGATTTCACGGAAATGATTAAATGGTATATTCAATTCATCTAATATGCTTGTTGTATCATACATTAATATAGAATGGTTTAATAAACTAAAATTACGTAATACATACGGACACCCATATAGGAACATGTCCATATCATCACTTATACACGCATACGCCATTCCACTTTTTACAAAATATACACATAAATCATCTGCTTCATATGGAGCATCATAATATATTACCCCATACGCATCCATTAACTCCTTCACTTTCATTATATCTTCATTGCGTAATCGCACAAACTGCCTTCTTAATGCTTCTAATTCTAACTGCATTTTTTTTTCTTCTAGTTCATCCATCTTTCCATCTTTCTTCAAAGATAAAAGTTCATTGTATTTTTCTTCAGCATCTTTTTTCTTTTGAGAACGTTCTTTTACTAATTTCTTCTTCTCTTGTGGGGTTTTACCATCAAATATAAATATTGGTTCTATTCCGTAACTCTTCAATATAGATATAAATAAATACATATTTTCCATTAGTGCATTCTCTGATAAGAAGTGATACAAATATATACTTGTATCTACCACTATACGCTTTCCAGCAAAATGACTCAAATGTTTTTTGTTTATTGATTTACTCGTACATTTTTCTCTTAGATACTTATTTAATAACTTAATTCCCATTCATTTATTTATGATTCTATTACCACCTAACTCTTTATTCAATTTTTTACAATATTGGAAAAATTGAACTTTATTATCTCTTATTGTCATATGTATCTTTTCAAACAAAAATGGGACTTGTCTGTAGCACTATTCGTCACTTTCACATTGTTAAAACAAATGAACCTCCTCAATGTTTCCATTGTAAGGGTAAATTCGATGGAACACTACACGCACAGTGTGGTATTTGTGATGTTTACTTACATAATCAATGTAATTTAGAACTTTGTAAACAAGACAATAATCGTCAATATTGTATATGCCCAAAATGTAAAAGTGTTGGAACTCTATTTACTACAATTGTATAATCTGATAAAATTAAAAATCATAAAAAAAATATACGGGGGGTTGTATATTTTTTTTGTAATAGTAATAGTAATAGTAATTAAGGTTCTTTATTTTTTGTTAATTCTTCTAATTGTTTTTCTAATTCTAAAATTCGTTCATCACGCTGCTTCAACTCATTTTCAAGATATTCATTCGCTGCTGCTAATTGATGCACGTTCAATTCAATACTTACTTCTGGAATTGGCTTATGGTTTATCTTAAACAATAGGTATCCTAATGCTTTGTCACCATTTGCGTCCCGACTGTAAAACGAACGTTGTTTTACTCCATCATAATAGCCACGTTGTCTGAATGTTCCGTGTTCATTCAACTTGTTTCGCAAATATTCTACATTTTTGTTGTTGTTCCAATATTTGAAGTGAATATATGCTGATTTACCAGATAAAGATTCATTTGTATCATTTCTATCTACAAAATCTACCCTTGATACTTTACCTAGATTCAAATCTCGTTCAATGAAATCAGACAATTGTCTTGGATAAAATGACTCTATTCTTCCATTGCGATTTTCCAACATCAATGACTCGTGTATGTATGGAATGTATAGACTCGCCCAATCAGATTCTGCCAATTCTAATTTTTCTACGATTACTTCTTCTTTTTCTAATTTTTCTACAATACGAACTGACAAATGTGTCATTGTTTCTCCATTCTCCCAGTAAAATGGGGCTTCTGTCATTAACATTACTGTTCCTGGCTTTGATGACGATGCTGCTCTATATAAATCTACTGCCGCAACGGAATTAGTATGTTCTTTTACTTCAATAATTGCACTATAGGTTAATGTTTCTTTTTGTAATCTACGGTTATAATTCTTTTTTTCTGTTATTTTTATTTCACCTAGCACACCTAGTTTTAATACATCTTCAAATAATTTTTTTACACCTTCTACATCTGTATGTCCTCTTGGTAAAGACATTACCTGATACAGTGAACCACTATACATTGACATGTCTTCCTCGGTGGATATAGCCATAGCCGAAGTTGTACAATAAACGGTTGGTTTTTCCATAGAAACGTAAGCTGTGTTATTCATGGTTTGTGAATCCATATGAGAGTTATGCTTTCATATGGAAAAATATTTTTATTTCAATTTTTCATTATTCTAATAAAATTGTTTGACGCAATTTCATCAAACTTATATCTCCTCTTCTTACTTCCTTTTGTAACGCCTCATTCTTTTGTAAATTTACTCCTGGAATACATTGAATCAATTTCGCCTGATTAGTTGCTGTTAATACCTTCTTCAAATCTTCATTCTGATTAAATTTCTCATATAACGCTTTTTGTCGTTCTACTATACGCCGTGGGTTTTTTACTGAATTATAATCATCATCTGCCTTCTTATCTATATTCTTCAATGTTTCTTTGATTAATTTTACATCCTTTGATAAATCACTGTTGCTATCTAATGAAAATGTGTTATATAAATCTGGATAACCCTTCTTGAATTGACTTCCTTCGTGATAATGTGTTACTGTTAACCATTTTCTTCCATCTAACGAAAATAATGCCTCTTTTGTTGGTCTTTCCCATCTATCATCTAATTTCCTTCGCCAATGTTTATATACATCATTTGTTTTTTTCGGTTTTATCAACTTACTATATAATAGTTTATTTTCCTTTGCAATAGTATCACCTACTGCCTTACCTGGGTCGTTTTCTGCGGATTTTAAATAGAATCGCAATGTATCTGTATTATTATACAAATCATTATCTGATGTTGTATCTAACTCCTCGCCAAGTGCTTCACCTGTCATATCCAAATGTTTTATATATTGCTTGAAATCATTGTTTCTTGCAAAATCCCCCGCATTCTTCTCTATACACTTTTCTACAATCAAGTCTTTTATTTTTTTAGGTAACTCACTGAAATTAAATCTCGTATGGTTCTGATAGGTTATGAGAACATAATGAATTCCTGTATATCCACATAGTATATAGTATTCTGGTCTTTTTTCATCTTCACGTGAGCTATAACCACATTGTAGCACTGAATAATAATCCTCCTTTTCAAACATTTCTTCAGACATTATAATACATTTTACATTCAATTCACTTTCTATTACACTTATTGCCCATTCATCCGCCCAGAACTCTGATTCCTTTACATGGTCTCTTAACTCATCTAGTGTATTTACTTTCTCCATAAACTTAAACTCTGTCATTATGTATTCAATCTTCTGTTTCTCATTTTCTAATTCTCTGTATTCATTTGAGACCTTTTTTGCATCTTCTAATAATTTTTTTGACTCCGCTATCGTTAGTCCTGCTTTTTTAGATAACGACCTTAACTTGGATAAGTCCTTTGCTTTCTGTTTAATCTCTTCTTGTTTCGTTATTATTTCCCCATTAAACGATTCATATAATTCTTTATATCTATTGTATAAGGATTCATCTACACGGGTTGCTAACATTTCACGCTGTTCCTCTACACTACGTTCCTTATCAGTCCCCTTTAATGCATCTCTAATCATAGCGAAAAAACAATCACCACAACCCTCATTATCTATGATATTATAATCGTTATCTTGTAAATATTCATTTATCCATTTGCTTTCCTTTGACTTTTTATATTCTGGTTCTTTCACTTCTACCTCTTCTACTTCTTCTACTTCTTCTACTTCTTCTACTTGTTTCTCTTCTATTAAAGGTAATAATGATGATTTATTAATAAACGGGATAAATCTTCCATGACTCAATATGAAATCACCGTCTTCATCATAACTTGTTTCTTTCTTAGATGCTAATATTTCCCAAATACCTATCTTTGATTGAACCTTCTTATCCTTGTATAAATAAACTACGTGATGTAGCACCCCCTCATTTTTATACTTATCTTTTTCAGAACCCAATACTACATCAAGTGCGTGTCCGAATAAAGTCACAACATATAATGTACTTGCGATAAACCCCTTATCTTTATTATAATCCGGGTCATTTTCAGAATATACTATTTTTTCTGGGAACAATTTTGATCTAACCATATATACAATAACAGTATATATGATTTACCTATAAACTACTTTTTTGATAATATATCTACAATGTCTCTGTATTTAAATACTATTCTAGATGATAATGATTTTGTTTCTTTTACTTTTAACTCCGTGCATATATTTATCATTTCCTTTATTTCAGCCCATTTATTTTCCTCGTCTACAACAAACTCTTCTTTATTAACTAAAGAATTTACCATGATATAAACATTTTCAGATAATTCCTCTACTAGTAATGTTTTTCCCTCCTCGTTTACACCTTGTAATACTCTTGTCAAACACCATTTTAACAACTCTACTAACTCATCCATCTTCAATAAATTACTATTGTATAACCCTATGATGAATGATGAATTATTTCTCCTCCGTTCATTTATTTTCATTAATGTACAATACTTTTCATAATCTTCACTTGGATTTACATCTACCATTTTCTCATAGCTAGTATAATACTCATTTATAAAACCGTCCAAACAACCTACAAAGGTTGGGTATTTTCCTATCAACTCCTTTAAACAATCCACATACATATTATTATTCTTTGTTTGACAAACAATACTTGTCAAAATAGTGAACACTTTTTGATAAACTGTTTCATTTCCATCACTTTCCTCATCATCACTTTGTTCGTTATCTATTAATCCTTCTACCAACTTTTTTATCGTTGTCATAAGCACATCATAATTCTTTGTTGTCAACTTATTAAACGCTAACTTCAATTCATTATAATGACCCTCTTTTCCTTCTTTCATTACTGATGGCTTCTTATTGAACACTATTTCCTTATTCCAAACGCTTTCACTATAAATATTTATCGCATTTGCTGTCGGACTTACCTGTCCACTACTCTTGAAATTTGATTGGTTTGTTGGCGAAGATGGCTGTCCTGTGTGAATATACCCTTTATGGTTTCTTTTGTATCGCTTCTTATAATTATCCTCTAACACTGGTAACGTTTTTACATATTCATTTATTTCGCTGTTCAATACGTGTATCTTATCTTCCGTTGTATCATTTAATTTTACACATACACCACTAAATAACATATCTCGGTAATCTTCAAATGTATAACACGACATTTGCTTTATAGGGTATATATAGTAATGTTTATACTATTTTTTTTATTATGCGTTAGACCATTATTATTTGTTTCACACGTCTCTGTATATGCATAATATGTTATTAAATCAGTATTTTTGTATGGAACCAGATATTAAGTTACACGAAAATGATGAAGTTCCAGAACTATCTTCATTCCATCTACCGGTTTGTTATTTAGAAAAAAAATATAATTTGTCTTCATCATTACAATCTGACCTTGAACTAGTACACATTACACAAGGTAACAATGGGACCGATTCAGACAATCAACGAAAATCTGTTTATCAAACAATATTAACTCCATCCAATTCGTTTGCTTCTAAAATGATTCCTAAATGGAGCGAATATTTTACTAATGATGTGGTCTTTTTAAATGACACTCAAACCATTATTCGTAATGTCTTTGATTCTAGACTAAACCAACAAATGTCACCAGATGAAGTTAATAAAATGGTTGAAACATGGGGAATGTTCAAAAGAGACCCACATTTCCTTGAAACATATGCCTTCATTGAATGGGAAAGATTTTCAGACTTGAACCGTTCCGGAACATTTTTACAAGTTCTATCTGCCCTCCATATATTGTCCCCTGTTACTAGTTTATTACTGCCAATTCTTCTTCTTATTTTTCCATTTATACTCTTAAAAATACAAAGTATACCCATTACCTTTTCTACTTATATTGACACATTGAAGAAGATTGCTAAAAATCATTTCATTGGGAGGTCTCTAACTAACCTTACTTCTTTGTCTTTTGATAAAATTTTTTACTTCTTGGTTACTCTTGGATTGTATTTACTTGGGATTTATCAGAATATCGACTCTTGTTTCAAGTTCAAAAGAAATATGGAACGGATGCATCACGCTCTTACCTACACCAAAACATTCATTACTAATTCCATAGAGAAAATGCGTCATTTCATTGTTATCAGCTCTGAATGCTCTACATATGAACCTTTCCGAGATGATATCCGCAAGCATATTTCTCAATTGGTCTCTTTACAAGAACGTTTAGCTGATTTACCTCCACTTAAAAATGTATTTACACAGTTCTCTCAAAATGGTTACCGTCTTCGGTGTATGTATGAAATCTTTGAAAATCAAGATTTGGAACAATCATTGTTATATGCTATGGGTTTTGAAGGCTACTTGGATAATATTTGCCAACTTGGAACACATATCCAATCTAAACGAATGAACTATGCTACCTACAATAAAGAGACCACACATATTCAAAACCAAATTTATCCTCCACACGTTCACGAAGACCCTATTTCTAATGACGGAACGTTAGAAAAAAATATTGTTATTAGTTCACCTAACAAATCCGGAAAGACTACTTATTTAAAAACATTTACACTAAATATTCTTTTTTCACAGCAATTTGGGTGCGGCTTTTATGATTCCGCTTCTATTTACCCATATACCCATTTCCATACATACTTGAATATACCTGACACATCTGGTCGTGACAGTTTGTTTCAAGCTGAATCTCGCCGCTGTAAAGAAGTTCTTGATGAAATACAAGATTATAATTCTGAAGATGGATTCCGTCACTTCTGTATATTTGACGAATTATACTCCGGTACAAACCCTGACGAAGCTACACTAGCAGGACAAGCCTTCATTGAATATTTATGTGAGTTCTCAAATGTTAACTTCATTCTTACTACTCACTATTTCAAGATTTGCTCTTATTGTAAAAACCATAAACATATACAAAACTACAAGATGGACGTTGTTGTTGATGATAATGACAACTTTACCTATACTTATAAAATCAAAAAAGGTGCATCCAAAATAAAAGGAGGAATTCGGGTTCTCAAAGACCTCAACTATCCTTCTGCTATTCTTGACAAACTATAACTACATTAGTTATCATTGTATGTTTCATATGAAAATGAAATATACAAAACCACTTTGAGACCTTTTTACTTTTCAATACTTACTATCTGTTCTGGTGCCTTTTCTTGCGATAACACATATATTTGTTTATTATGTAAAGGGATTTTTGATATTTTATTACCAAATATCTCTGATACTATCAATGACATATCCTTTACTAACTCATAATGTTGCGAACTACTACTTGGGGACCCATAATCTGATATAATGAAACACATATGACCTCCTTTCTTCAATACATGATAACAAAGCATAACTGTTGGTCTCCAATACCCTTCTAACCATTCTTCATATGTTTTATAACTCTTAATACTTTGATTTCTACTTGGGTATTTTTCCAAATCATAATACGGTGGACTAAAAAAAACTAAATCAAAGTGATTCTTATACTTCTTATTGAATTCTTTGTTAGAAGCTAGTTCTTCAGAAGGAATACAGTATATATCTTTCGTTATACCTGTATAATATTTATCTATGAATTGAACTGTCTTCTTACACACTTTTGGAATAACATCTGTTCCTACATACTCTGTTACACCTGATTCTAGAAAACCATATGCATATGATGACCACCCCAACGTAGGTGTAAATACGCTTGTTGCCTGGTAACGACGTTTATTTAAAGAATACGGAACATATGGGTTCATAATAGATGCTCTAAAATAGAATGAAGACAATACACTTCCAAAACGCCCACCTTCTACATCTTTATTTCCATTATTACGATTCATTTTATCCAAAGATGACTTTGATAATAACTTATAATGAACTATATTATTTTCAAACAAATCTACCACTGTATTCAAATACGTAGGAACATTATGTATTCCTGATTCTGTTTGTTGTAATATTTCTTTCCAATACATATTTCGTATTGGGTTTTTCAATAATGGATTTGTATTGTTGTTTATATATTTCAATAACATTGGTGATAATATTTCACCAAAATGTATCAATTCAGTCTTTACTTGCAAGGACATATTGTAGAATCGTGTTAAATAAGAATTCTTATTCTCTATTTCATTCCATAGTATCATAAAATCTTCATTTGTTATGTTCTTTCGTTCCATATACTCAACTAACGGTTCCAATTTATTTGGTGTCCGTACAATCCCATTATCTATATAAGTTAAGAAATCTGATTTTTTAGTGAATTTCTGTAAAAATGTATCTAATGAAATATACAAGCTCATGGATTTATTATATAATTAGAATTTTTTATGGGATATTTCTTTGTTTTATTTGATTTTTACCCCCCTATTTTACTAATTCTTGTATACTTTTCCTCTAATTTTTGATATCCTGGGGGTAAATCAAATTTCACAGAATACCCACAAAACTTCAATATTTCTCTGAAAATTTTACCTATCAAAATCTACGATTCTTATATATTTTTCCTCTAATATACCCAATCTTGGGGGGTAGGTCTAAAATGACCGTTTTTAGCTACCCTATTAAAATAGAGATTTTCATATTTTTTTTATGAAATATCCGTTTTGTATGGGGTGAAATATTTCAGTTACTCCCCTCAATTTTGCCATTTTCCATATTTTCACATCAATATATGGCAAAAATAGGGGGTAAAATCGTGAAAAACCGTATTTTTTGTTATTTTCAACGTATTATATGTATAAAAAACACAAACGATAATGTATGTTAATACATTTTTTTATTATAAAAAACACATTTTTCAGTGTCATTTTTTGGCTTTTTTTACCTACCTATATTGGCAAATCTTACACGCAAAATATGGATTTTCCATTTTTATGGGGGAAGAAAAATAGCCACTTTTTTTTACCCTGTGAAATCCCAATATCTTGCGTATTTTTTGTGGATTTTACCATTTTAATAGGGTAAAAATGACATATTTTACCCCCCTAATTCGGTGATTCTTGGCCTCAAAAAACACGTTTTGGGGGTACGGTAGGGTAAATTTTTTTTAAAAAAAACCCCCCTAAAATCCAGAAATCCGTATTTTTTTGCCTAATTTCTCAAATTTTGAAGGTAAAATGATGATTTTTTACCATTTTTCTATGTTTTTTTACTAATTTTTTCCATATTTTACCCCCCTAAATTACCAAATCTTGTAAAAAAAATATGTCTTTACTGATATTTCCTGGGGTCGTTTTTTAAAGGGTGTTTTGGGAATTTTTTTACCCTCAAAAATTAAGAGTTCTCTTATTTTTTTTAAAGAATTGGATGTTTTGAGATAGTAAATTGACCATTTTTTACGTTTTTTTTTTAAAATCATGACAAAAGTATTTTCAAATTTTTTTTTTTGGACATTTTTAAAAATGTCCATTTTTTTTTTTTTCGAAATAGTTTTGTCATGATTTTTAAAAAAAAAGTGGTTCACAGCACTTTGCTGTCATTTCAAAAAAAAGTAAAAAATTTTGACTGCGTAATTTTTTTTTCTGAAATTTTGGTCATTATTTTTTTTTTGGAAATAGGACAAATTTGTAGTGCAAATACTACATATTTCTCCTAATTGTAGTATTGTTACTGAACGAGTGAAAAAATATTGTAACAAAAATAAAATAATGAAACTGTAATGATGTGTATTTTTATAACTAAAAATGGAAAATAAAAAAATAGGATTTTATGTAGTATTGACACTGACAGTGCGAAAACCCATTTTTCAAAAAAAAGTATAGAAACTGTTAAGCTATCTATTTTTTTAATTATTTATTGAAAAAATGATTTAGGATTTTTTGCAGATTTTTTTAATAAAATGGAAGAATATAGAACCATGAAGTATTTTTGTGAACGATGTAATTATGGAACTGAGTTCTTAAAAGATTTTAATAAACATATGCGTACAAAAAAACATTTAGCTAATACTAATATTAATACTGTAATAAAACCAACCTTCTTATGCGAATGCGGGAAACAATATAAACATCATTCAAGTCTTTACAATCATAAAAAATCGTGTAAAGTAGTAACTGAATTATACAATATACAAAGTGCCGAGGTTATAACACCAACACATAATGAGGTTCAAAAACAAGAAGAACCAAAAGATACGCCACAATTAGACCTAACTGTAATGGCTTCTATTTTGAAAGAAAATAACGATTTCAAAAGTATGTTATTAGAACATTCAAATCATATGAAACAAGTGCAAATGGAAAATAATGAATTACAAAAACAACTAATTGATGTAATTAAGCAACAAAAAGCAGTTACAAATACTACTCATAATACAAATAACATTACAAATAATAATCAAAGTTTCAATTTGAACTTTTTCCTGAATGAACAGTGTAAAGATGCAATGAACATAGATGACTTTATACAATCATTAGAATTAGAAATGTCAGACATAGAAGAAACAGGAAGGTTAGGATACGTTCAAGGAATATCACGTATATTCATGAATAGACTGAATGAATTAGATATGTATACCCGTCCATTACATTGTACTGATTTGAAACGTGAAACATTGTACATTAAAGAGCACGATAGATGGCAAAAAGATAATGATAATAAAGATAGATTAAAGTGTATTGTAGAAAGGGTAGCAGGTAAGAACTATGATTTACTTCCAGAATGGCAAGAAAAGAATCCAAGCCATTTGGTTACGAGCACACCTGAATGTGAACAGTTTATGGAAATAGCTTGTAATGTTTTAGGTGGGGGAAATGAAAAAGAAACAAATAAATTTCAAAACCAAATTATGCGAAATGTATTAAAAGAGGTAACATTAGAAAAATTTTAATTTAAATCATAGACATAAAATTGATTTTGTTTTAAACAATTAGTATAAAATAGAATCATGGTAATGCCTACAGTCAATAACTATCAAACAACTTTTATTAACGAAAATATGGATCAAGAATTTGACGAATCTATCAAAAGATTTGTTAGACAAATGAAAAATTATTTTGAATTAGTATGGTATAATCATGAAGGATTAAATACTCTTGATAGTGGATACATTGAAGATTTGAATCGACTTATAGCAAATTACCCTTCATATGAAGGATACGCAATATTAGAGGATTCCTTTAGTGGTGGTCCAAATATTCCTATTGAAGTTTTATCAAAAGAATCTTTGGAACTACTAGACTACTTTTATGGAATCCGTTTGCACGATGTATAAGTAAGCTCATTATAAAATTCAGATAAAAATTATAATGTTAAAATGATTCAACAACATACTCGCTTCTAATATTATGTAAATTTTCTTGTGTTTTTAAAATTAATTTTTTAAATAATACATTATCACTTCTCATTTGGTTTCCACCTATACTATTTTTTATCTCTTTATAATTGTATATCAATTTATCCAATAATTCTTTATATTCAATAATATCTCTATTTATAAAGTAAAATATTTTTTTTAAATGTTTTTCATCGTCGTTTTCTAATCCATGTATATGTAAAGACGATTGATTATATTCTGTATCACGAAAAGAAACATATTTTTTATTATTCATATTTTTAATAACCAATTCAGTATTTTCTTTTTTAAATTTACCAAAGAAATCCTCTGTTTCTTTTTTAAGTTCTTCATATAATAATTCAATTTCCTTTACTTTATCATTATTACTTTTTTTTCTGTCAAACGCCGCTGAAATTTCAGTTACTTGTCTTAATTCAAGCATTAAATCATTTTCTAATATTTTAGTTAATTCCTCTTTTGAAATTTTGAAAAATTCTCTGTTAGAATTCACACGATATGTATTTATATGATTGTGAATTTGTTTTTCAAGTTTAGAACCATTTGGCGTAATAATTACATATTCAACTATAAAAGGAGTAGGTATTCCTGATGTATGTAAATTGTTCGCTCTTATGTTTGGATGTTGTCTCGTCCAACCAATTTTTAGCATGTCTTCTGGGAAAGATGAATTAGACATAACATAAACATATTGTTCTTTATTTTTATTCATTATCATAAATAGTGTTTATTAGTAGTTATTTTTATATTGTTTCAATTTTTTTTATTCGTTAAATTACAGTAATTGAACTATATAAAAAAAGAATTGAAGTTAAATAAATAATAAATATATATGTGCGGAATAATAGGTATTCATAGCACAATAAAGAATGAAGAAATTTTTTATCAAATATTTGAGGGGTTAATGTGTTTACAACATAGAGGACAAGATAGTGTGGGTATTAGCAATGAATCCGTTGTTCGTAAGCATGACGGACTAGTAAAATACGCTTTTCAAAATGAAAATACGGATAGTCCACCATGCCAAAATTACATTGGACATGTGCGTTATGGTACAAATGGACTCTCTACAAATACGCAACCATTCTATACTATGTTTCCAAGAAGAATAACATTGTGTCATAATGGTAACATTATCAATATAGAAGAAGTAAAAAAAATAATAAATGATACATACCACATATTATACGATACACAATCAGATTCGGAAATAATACTAGGGCTTTTTTCTTGTAAACTATACGAGCTATTACACAAAGACGGTAATATTATTGATGAGGATAAAATTTTCGCTACAACAAATTTTTTACATGATACACTGAAAGGGAGTTATTGTTTATTAATATTAATAAAGGAGTATGGCATGATAGTTGTAAGAGACAATTGTGGAACTCGTCCATTAATATATGGAAAAAGAGATAATAACTACATTGTAGCAAGTGAATCAGTGGCATTAAATTTATTGGATTATGATATTATTCGTGATGTTCACGCAGGAGAAACGATAATATTCAATAACACAGATGCAAATCCAATTCATAATATATACGAGAATTCCAAACTAATGCCTTGTTTATTTGAGTATATTTACTTTGCTCGCCCAGACTCTGTTATTGATGGAATTAATGTAAATGAAGCAAGAATATTAATAGGTAGGATTCTTGGACAAAAAATGAAGCAACAGTGGCAATGTGATGAAATAGACTTTATTATTCCAGTGCCGGATACAAGTATAACATTTACCCATGGAATACAAGAAGTTATCAAGAGACCATTACGTGAAGGTTTTATAAAGAATCGCTATATCGACCGTACATTCATTATGAAAAACAAGAATATTATTCAGCAAAATATAAAACGTAAATTATCCGGTATTGAGAATTCTTTCAAAGATAAAACAGTTTTGATAGTTGATGACTCTATTGTGCGAGGAAATACGAGTAATCATTTAATACAAATGATAAAGAAATTTGATTGTAAAAAAGTGTATTTTGCTTCCTGTGCTCCTGTTATCAAAAATACAAATCATTATGGTATTTATATCCCAACCAAAGAAGAATTAATATCATTTCAACGAACAGAAGAAGATATACGGTTAGAATTAGGATTAGATTATTTAATTTACAATGATTTAGACCACATTGTGGAAGAGTTAAAAAATATGAATAAAAACATATTTGATTTTGAAGTGTCTATGTTTGTGTGATTTTTATGTTATTGTGCTGTGTTTTGTTCTTCAATATTATCAATAATAAGAAGTTCGTGGTCTTCAATAACAGGTAGAGGAACATAAATAGAATTAAAGCTGAAAGGTCTTCTTATTAAGCCAAAGTCATTTACTTTTGTATTATTAATGTATGAGTCAAACCCAATATAAGTAATAACTTGCCTTTTTATTTCAGGAAGCCATATTTTTGTTTTATCCAAAAGGGAAGATATTATTTTTCGTTTGAAGATAGTTCGCTTATAATTGTTCATTTTGCGTGCGTGTGCCAAGCCAAAGTGGCTATCTTCATTATTAGGCATAAAATAAGCATATTTACGTTTTTTATTGTATACATAATGGAAATCAACACCGTCTGGTTCAAGTAAATGCCAAAAGTATGTTTTTTCTAGTTCGTCAATAGAATAATGTTTGTACATTAGCATTCTCGTTTCTGTCATTGTGGAAAGTATTATATATAGAGTATATACTATTTTCATATTCAATTTTATTCTTGGCATATATATATAGATGCCTGCACCGCCAAAACCAAACCAGATACCTATTATTTTGAAAGATGTAAAACCACGTGAAGTATCTTTTGTATTTGATGATGACAAGGAAATCCCACCAAAAGTGCCTATATATATGAATGATACTGATATAGCAATAGGGACTGTAGTTACATTGTCAGATAATGTATTCTATTCTGAAGAGGAAGATGATAAAGGAAACAAAGGCAACTATTTGTATGATGAAAACCGTCACCCAATCGATTATGTTAAAAATTTGACAAATAGTTTTTACATAAAACAATCGGAGTTGGCTGGTGGTGCCCAGCCTCCATCATTGCATCCAGGACGAGTTCATATAGATAACCTTGTAGTTGGTAACGAATATGAGTTTGTTATACAGATTCCTAATGACCCACAACAACGTGTATATCGTGGAACGCTAATGCCTCTAATGTATCAAAACCTTGAAGACCCCCCATTGAGGATTAGTAACTATACCATAGATGGAGAATCCCAAGATGGATACGTAACCTTTCCATTATCGTTTATACAAACTGAACCTCCTCCGCAACAACCAAGTGGTGGTGGAAAGAAAAAGAAGGCGAAGAAAACGAAAAAGGCAAAGAATATGAAGAAGACGAAGAAATCCAAAAAGACAAAGAAAACAGGAAGAAAATCAATTCGTCGTCGTCGTCGTTAGATCAAAACAAAACATAACTTAGGATTGTATTCTAATTTATGTTTTTATCGCAATCAGCCTATAAGAACTTTATAGGTTATCAGGCATAGGGGGGCTGTGTGGTCTTCTGGACGCACTCTTCTCGCGCATTTGGGTAGCACGCGTTTCGCACATCAATTCACCACGGCGAACACCAGTGATGTTCAATGCCTTAAACTCGTGTCCTTGCTCGGAGGACTTTGCCAAATCAAATTGGACGTATTCTCCTTGGACCAAATACTTGTATTGAGATTTGGTAACCATAATAGAGGAGAAATGGGAAAAAATATCCTTTTCTTGGTATTCACCTTCACAGACAGTAACAAATCCGTAACCAGCTTTATTATTAAACCATTTTACGCGACCCAACAGTTCCGTCGCACATAGTTCAGTAGTTGCTTCACTAGCAGCACTCATATTATAATGTTATAACACAACTATTGTTTATATTGTTTTTGGCAATATTTACTACACAAAAAGGTTCTGTACGAGTTCATATTCAGGTTTCTTTGCATAGTCCAGAGTGTAAGCATATTGTAGATATTGAAAAATATTCTGGGGGAGGTAGTCCATTTTTTTCATTTCATCCCATTGTTTATGTATACGAAACCACTTGTTTAAAGGATGTCTAATTAACGTAGGTTCGTATTGTTTGGGATTGTTTAACATGGGTGGGTCATCCCAGGGGGTATTTCCATTTAATATGTATAAGTAAATGTATCCAAGAGACAAGAAGTCATCACGACGACTATATGTATTTCCATCTAATATAAAGTAACTGACATAGATGCGGTTTCCAACAATATGTTCTTTGTATGTATTTTCGTTGTGTTCTTGATTTTCGTCAGTATAAAAGAGTGCTAGCCCAAAATCAATTAAGTAAAGTTCATTGTTAGCAACCATAAAATTCTCGGGTTTAAGGTCTCTATGTACTACCAAATGATTGTGAATGTGTTGTATCATATTTATCATTTGTGTGAAGAGTTTATTCTTCTGCTTCAAAGTCAAGTTTGTTTCCTGTAAGTAGAGACCTAAATCACAATCATACAATTGCATAACACAGCAGCGGTAGTTATTATGTAGTCCATACCAAAGTATCTGGGGAACAAAATGACAGCCTTCCTTATATAAGTATTGTAATATTTTACATTCGTGTTGTAGTAACGCAAACGGCTGGTCTAATAGTTCCATTTTACACGCAATGGGTGTTTGTTTACGCTTGTGTATCCCCTTGAATACCTTGCTGAATTGACCTTCGCCAATTAATTCTTCTAATTCATATTTATTCATGGATGTTTTTGGGTAACGTAGTTATATGTGTATAGAGGTTCTATTTATGTGGGTATAATTGTATATTGACTGAAGGATAAAAAAGTTAATATCATAACATACCAATTTTGTTTATTGCATATATGAATGCTTCCCCTTCAAGACTCTGTACTCGTTGTTTAAGTATTTCAGGAGTGTCATCTGTATATACAGGGCATTCTTTTTGACACAATATAGGACCTCCATCTAACTCCTCTGTAACAAAGTGTATAGTGCAACCAGATGTTGTTTTACCAGATTGTATTACTGAAGTGTGAACATCTAAATCCATACCCTTTGCAAATTCAGGAAGTAATGAAGGATGTACATTAAGACAACGATTTTTCCATGTTTGACAAAACTCCTTGGAAACTATTCGCATATACCCTATCATTAAAATCAATTCAACTCCACGAAATGTTAATATTTGTGATACTTCCTCATCAAATTCGGTAGTTGTTTTCTTTTTACCATCTGGCTTGTAAGGAGAAATATGTTGTGTAGGAATACTATGTGTTAAAGCTCTTTCAAGAATACCAGATTCTTTTTTATTTGATATGACAATAACAATCTCTGCTTGTAAATTATTTGATTCAATTGCGTTAATTATTGGTTGTAAGCTTGTACCTTTTGTTGAACCTAATACTCCAATTTTCAATGGAATCACTTTGTTGTCATTATGTAAATTATTCATTATAATATATTTAATAAATAATTTATAAGTTACTTTCATAATATACGTAATATTTTCATTGGAAAATGAAAGTGGGTATTATTCGTTATCCTGGTTCAAATTGTGACCAAGACATGTTAAATTATTTTGATGACGCATTTTATATATGGCATAAAGATGACAATTTTATCAAAAACAGTGTTGATTTAATAGTTATTCCCGGCGGATTCGCTTTCGGGGATAGATATTATAAGACTGCTACCTCAAATTACATCATTTCTCCAGGACAAATGGCGATTGAATCTCCGGTTACTGCAATTATTCGCGAAGCAGTTAATTACGGAATACCAATATTAGGTATTTGTAATGGGTTCCAGATATTAACTAAATTAAACTTATTACCAGGAGAATTAAAATTAAATAACGACAAGAAATTTACATGTAAGAATGTAAAATGTCTCTTACATTCCATGTTGAATGAAAAACAAGAAATAACACTACAAGTAGCAAACTCTTATGGGAACTACTCAATAAGTGAAAAAGGATTAACAGAATTAAAACAAAACAATCAAATCATTTTGACTTATAATGATGAAGATTATGATAACGGTTCTATAGAAAATATAGCAGGAATTTGTGATAAAAACCATTTAATTTTTGGTATGATGCCACATCCTGAAAGAACAGCAGATGTATCTATTAAACATATGCTGAATATAATTTTAAATACAAAAAACAGAACACAATCTCAAAAGACATTTCACGAAAAAGTATCAGATTTAATGAATAGTGAGCATATATCTTATAAAAGCACGCGTAAATATTTGAAACAATTATATACAAAAGGGGAGCATGTTGTTCAAGGACCTGGAGAGAATGCAGGCATTATTGATATTGGTGATGGTTATTGTTTAGCATTGAGAATTGAGAGCCATAATCATCCAGTTTTTATAGACCCATATCAAGGAGCAGCAACCGGGGTAGGTGGAATTTTACGAGATATATTTACAATGGGTGCTAGACCAATCGCAATATTAGATTTCCTGCGATTTGGAAATGATGAAAATAGTAATTATTTATTAAATACTACAATCAAAGGAATATCAGATTACGGTAATTGTTTTGGAGTAGCAAACGTAGGAGGTGATTTGTATAGAAGTGATATGTATAACAAAAATCCATTGGTAAACGTAGGATGTTTGGGAATATTGAAAAAAGAAAAAATAATTTATGGAAATGCATTAAATCCAGATAGTTGTTTCATTTATGTAGGGAGTAAAACAGGAAATGATGGAATGAACGGAGCGTGTATGGCGTCAAATGAGTTTTCAAGTGATATTGATATTGAAAGTATGAAGAGTAATATCCAAAAAGGGGACGCATTTCTGGAGAAACTGTTACTGGAAGCGTGTTGTGAATTAACAGAAGTAAATATATTAGAAGGAATGCAGGATATGGGAGCAGGTGGTTTATTATGTTCTTCTTTGGAATTAGTACAAAGGGGAAGAGAAAAAACAAAAAAAAATCTAGGTTGTAGATTGTTTGTTGATAATATACCAACCAAACACTATCTAGAACCGTGTGACCGTATTATTTCGGAGTCACAAGAAAGAATGCTATTGGTTGTTAAGGAAGAATTCATAGAACAAGTATTTTCTATTTTCAAAAAATGGGACTTGGAATATAGCGTTGTAGGAATTGTAAATGATTCTGGGAAATACACTGTTACAGATAAAAACGAAAATGTATTATATGAAGAAGATATTGATAATTTTACAGATATCAGTGAAGATTGGTCGGAAAATAATATAAAACGTGAATTTCCTGCCGTAGAAAAAATAAGAAATTTGAATCTGTGGGAACAATATGATACAACTATTGGCTGTAGAACAATAAAGGGACCACAACAAGAAAGAAGTTTTGCTATTCTTGATATTTATGAAGTAAATAAGCATATTTTAATAACGTGGGGTTCTGATGTAGAAGAATGTCTTCGATACGTAAATTCGTTTAATGATAAAAGTGAAGAAATAATGGAGTATAAATACGATAAGGCATTACCAAAAGCAATAGTAAATTGTTTGAATTTTGGAAATCCATCTGATACAATGGGAGATTTTTCGGATGTGGTGGAAAAACTAAAGAACGATTGTATAAAGTATAAAATCCCTATAGTTGGGGGCAATGTAAGTTTATATAACGCAACAGACAATATATCCATTAAACCAACTCCTGTATTACTAATGGTGAGTTTATTAGAATAAAAGAATAATAGTTGATATAAAAGCATAAAAACAGTTTTTAATATATTCTATAAAGATGTCTATTGAGTGGGATTCTATTCACGACGCTCCAGATTACTCGGATTGTGTGAAAGGAACGACGGTGGAAGGAAAAGTAGTTTCGGTGTATGATGGAGATACCGTAAAAACCATATTTCCATTGAACGGGGTGCTTTACAAGTGGAATTGCCGTTTAACGGGCGTGGATACCCCTGAGATAAGAACGTCTAACAAAAAAGAAAAAGCGTTTGGGTATGTAGTGCGTGATTTATTACGTGAAAAGATATTGAACAAGGTGGTTCAAGTAAAATGCGACGACTTAGACAAATATGGTCGCCTGTTGACGGTAATTTACATAGATGGTGTAAATGTGAACCAGTGGCTGATTGATAATGAATATGCGTTTGCATATGATGGAGGCACCAAGCGTTCTTGGGAAGAACATCTGGAACAAAAATGAATATTATAAAAAATTAGTTTAAATAATATACTGTATTTAGGATTCTTTTTCATGGATAATTTCCATAATCTTATCATAATATTGTTTATTTAATTCGCATCCTTTGAAATGCCTATTTGTGTTTTGGCATGCAAACGCAGTTGTTCCAGAACCAAGAAATGTATCTAAAACAATGCTGTTCTCATTAGAATGTTTTTTAATGAGTTCTTCAAATAACCGCAAACTCTTTTGTGTAGGATGGAATCTATTTTTGCCACCTTGAAGTGGGAATTCATAGATGCCATTATCATATTTACTATTAAAGGTTGGACTTCCCCCCTTAACTCCCAAAAGCGCAATTTCCCGGCAATTAGTCAAATAGTTGACTTTTGAATTCAATGGCTGTGGGTTTGTTTTAATCCATTCAATAAATCGTATTTGTTTGAACTTGTGTTTATCAAGGAGTGCCTTAAGCTCTGATATTTTCCAAATATCAAAGAACATAATCATTGTTCCACCATTACGCAGTTTTTTATAATATTCTCCAATAAATTTATCAAGAATTTCCATTGTAAACAGATTATCCCAGTCGCCGTAATCAGTTTTGACACAATACTTTTTACCATAAATGGTGCCATATTTAATGTAATTATCACGGTTTGTATCATCAATTAATCCATTTTCTGTCTTGTATTGAATCCATTCCTCCTGTGTTTTAACGTGTTCTACATTCATACGTTCATTTTCTTTGACAGTATTGTAATGGGAATTCATACCACTATCTCTAGAAATAATATAAGGCGGGTCAGTCAAAATCAAATCAATAGATTTATTTGGTATCGTTGATAAGTATTCAATACCATCTTGTAGTTTTATATCAATATCAATATCAACAGGTTCTTTCTTAAAAATATTAGGTTCAATGGGTAAAGACATTATTAATTATATTTTTATAATACGTTAAAGTTCTAATTCAATTTTATATCTAGATATAAAAGAACAGATAAGATATGATACTCTCGGAGTACCTTTATTCAGTAGGGAAAGGATTTACATTAGGAGGTTCATTATGTATTTTAAGTTTTTATATGGATACGACAGTGTCTTACAAGAGTTATAAGAAAATGAAAAAATACAAAAGACAGCTATACATAGAGTCATTATTGATGAATCAAGTAAATTTATTGATAGTATCTCCAGTAATGTATGGAGCAGTTGATACAATGCTATTGACTCATACACACGAGTTCCAATGGTTTAATATTTACGCAATTCTAGTAATACATTGTATAAGTTATTATTACGCACATTATGCGATGCATAAAGTGCGATGGTTGTATAAGTATCATCAGTTCCATCACAAATTTGACAATTTAGTATTACCAAGTGTAGGAAATGCAGTGAGTGTTGTTGAATTTTGTTTTGCTTATACGTTACCGTTTATAATATCAGCATACATACTGAAGCCGAATGAGACATCTTTTTTAGTTCCAATAGGAGTAATAGGTCTATTAAATATGGTAGTTCATACACCAGAATTTGAAACTGTTCCGTGGGTGAAATGGTTAGTATCTCCAAGAAATCATATTCAACACCATAAAAAACGTAATTGTCATTATGCTTCTCCAACATTGAATATAGATTACATTCTTGGTGAAAATTGAATACTTTTTTTGGATGATAAAAATATACAAAATTATTAATATGGAAGAACAAATGAATGAAATAATACGGCAAGCACAAGAAGACCCAAGCTTGTATTCTACTATAGATATTCATGAATTATTAGATTCATTGAACGACGACAAATACGATTATATCCTGAACAAAACAGCATATGATATACAAGAAGAAGTATATACCATATTAAATGAAAATGAATTAGTGAACGTGCAAAACTATGCGAGTAAACTGTTAAGTTATCGCTATGTAGATGACCTAAACGAGTTACATAACGGTAAATTTATTCGGTGGATACGAAAAAGCGATAAAAAACTGACAAATGGAAACATTTTGATGAACGTGGATTTTACAAAGAATGGGACGCAATTATTACTGAAAAGTCCAACAAACCGGTTTACACGTATAAAATGGGATGACTGTATTGTATTTCAGATATTATCACAGGAGGAGCAGTTATTGCTAACAACAAACCAATATATTCAACGTGAAGAAAATGAAGGGTCTTAATAAGACTTGCGAGTAAACCTGGAGCGTAAAAGCTTCTTCTTTCGTGTCATAGACGCCATTTTCTGTACATAAAAGAATTCTTTAATATGGTACATAATTTTCCGTGCGACTTTTTCGTCCCATATTTTTTTATCCTGTGTATTTACTGCAGGTAGTGTTGATGAATTATGTAGAAAATGAAATTGTAAAAAATCGTGTAATTCTTTTCTTTGATTCTGTCCCCAATTTTGAATTATTTTGGAGTGAATGAGTCGGTTTATGATTTCACTACTGGAGAGTGTATGGTAATAAGAAGAAGGTTGTATATAGTAGACAAATGCGTGTTTCATTTCAGAAAAATAAGTGTTGTCTATAAAGCATATTTCAGTAGTGCTAGGAAGCATAACACATTGTATAAAGTCAGAACGGTTTTTTTTACAACCATATTGGTTTATTTCCAATTCGTGATTGTCAACTTTGAAAGCATAGACAATCTTATCAAAGAAGTCATTTAAGGAGTTAATTTTATATTGGAAGTACCTACAAATTAATTGGATCCATACAACAGAATTCTTATTTTTGGTATACAAATAAATACCCTTACATTTGTGCTCTTTTTTGCGTTGATATACATAATTCAATATAGGGTATATGTTTGTACGTATAAATTCTGGATACAAATCCAAAATATCATTAAATGGAAAAGGATGATGGGTTTTTTGGAAGTCTTGTAATGCGGTCCATAAAATATGAAAATCTTGAAAAGACCCAAGTGTTTCATCTAAATCAAAAACAATTACGCGAAACCGTTTACTAGGACGATTACACTGAAAATAGTTATGATTATGTAATTTTAAATAAGATTTGTTATTATACTTATATTCCTTAGTAAATGATTCATTCATTCATATATACATTTTGTAGATATGAATCTATACAAATATTTGAGTGAGTAAGTGATATTTTTTTTTGTGTTTTGTAGAGTAAAATTTATGCTTTCTTACCGGTAGAACCAAATCCTTTATCGCCGCGGGCAGTAGAAGCAAGTTCTTCTTCATCCATTGTAATCACATAAATAGGACATAAGGTGGGATGACAAATTTGTACAAGACGGGTGCCGTGTTCAACGAAATAGTTATTTGCGCTTCCAGTTTTGAACCATCGGAAAGCACCTTTTAAGTTTCCTCTATAACCAGAATCAATAACACCAGTATGATTTGCTAGCATAAGAGGTTCTTTACAGATACTTGAACGTGGATATAGACAAAATGCACTGTTCATAAAGTGTTCTCTATCTACAATATAATATAACATTTCAGCTTTGACTTTGAAGTCAATCATAGTAGTTTCAAATGGTTTATCAAACATTACATCATCGGGGACAATCAAATCAAATCCTGAGTCAGGAAAGCGTTCATTTAATGCTTGGTTGTTATGAGCTTCAATGCGAGGCAAATAGATTTCTTTTAGGTCTTCGTCTTGAATATGTAATTTCAATATACCAAAATGATAATTAGTTCCGGTGGTATGGTTGAATAGTTTCTTGCAAATGTTTCTTACGTTTGTTTCAGCTATTTCATTCATAATAGAGAGAATCTATATATACTATGATACAAGTGTTTAAGTAGTTTGTTCTTGCATTTTCTTGTAATCTTTCCATGAAATGTGTTTGCCAGCGTTGGGTGCTTCTTTACCTTCATTGTGTTCCTTGTCTAAGTTATCCATACGTTTTGTAGCACTATCAATATACAGTTCTTTTAATACCTTACCACACATAACAGAACCTTCGTGTTGGTCTACTTTTTCATCTTCAATTAATTTCAAAATAATTAGTAGTTTGGTCATAATCGTTAAATCAAGTTCCTTTTTCATAAGTTTATTGAATATGTCTGTATAATTGGTATGTAAGAAGGGACATTCTTGAATACATAATTGTTCGAAAGCATCAAAATCGTTAATCATCATATCTTCATGACTTTGTTGTAGCGTATCTATTTTACGTACATCATCACGAATTTTAGTGCTGTGTTTCAAGCGGCGAATATTAGGGGTATTATCCTCGCATTCAGATTCATTAATCAGTTTTTTTAAATGGATACGTTCATTATCCGTTAAACCAGACATAGTAATAGATAATATATACTGTTTCATTTATGTTTTTTCATCATTAAATATTTAGTATTTTTGTATTTGATTGTAATGTTTTCTCATAATAGAGTATATGAACGCACAAACCTTGTATATTTTGATAGCCCTTTTACTATTGGTATTGATATTTACTACATTCCTATCTTGTGGTTCCTTTGAGCCAAACGAAGAAAGTAGTTTGTCAAAGAATGCCGCAAGTGCGGAAGGTTTCGCCGGGAAAATGTTAAACTACTTCAACACTGATGAAACCAATGATTTTCATGGTGCATATTCTATAGAAACCAACGAACAACAATGTAAGAAATTGTATGGATTTGATGGTTTATTCTGTACGCCTGGTGTAGCAGATAAATCTCTTGATATATATGCTACTGCTGAAGGTAACCTAGATTGTGAGGGGTCTGGATTAACAAACTCTCGCGGGAGCCTTTGTTTGGATGAAAATCAAAAAAAAATGTTGCAAACGCGCGGAGGAAATAATACGGGTAAAGATGCTGAAGTAGGTCACTAATTATTAGGTGTATAATAGCACTTTTTACAGTATACAATAGTTTCTGACCGTTCAACGTCAACGTCAATCATATCTGTAATATACTCATGTTTACAATTATTAATAATATAATTGTGAATGCCCTTAAGTATTTTTTTATACTCAACACAGCGTAATTCATCAGGTAGTGATTCTAGTAAGTTATATGCATTGAGCATAACCTCAATATCATATTGTTGTTCAGCAAGCATTAAATGTTGGTTTATAACTATGTAGTTAGATTACATAAAAAAATTACGTTTATGTAATTTTTGTTAAGTATCTATGAAATTTTACTAATAATGTCATTTATTATTTTTAAATATACATAGCAAATAAGCTTTGGTTTTGTTTTTCATCATTTTTAATTAATTTTTCAACATCTTCTTTGGATACTGTCATCGGGAATTGGACGTCTATTTTCAAATCGTCATTAAATAATTTGGTTTCTTTTTTCATAAGACGGTATAGATTGAGTTTTGTATGAACTATTTCTAGGCAACGTTTTAGGTTACGAACACCACTTTCACGTTTAGTCATATATTCTGTTGAAACAATATGCTTTATAGTTTCATCTGGAATAATAATATCACTCTCTTCAAACTTAACTTGTTCGCGTATTTTTGGAAGCAAATACTTTTGGGCAATAGTAATCTTTTCATTCATTTCATATCCTTTTGTTTGGATACAATACATTCTATCTTTGAGAATAGGGTTAACTCTTGTTTCATCATTATAACTGAAGATGAACAGACATTTACTCAAATCAAAATCAACTTCTGAAAAGTATTTATCGTGGAATTGACTATTCTGTGTGGTATCTGTTAAATGAGTTAAAATACCAGTAATTTCTTCACCTTTTGGCGTATCACTAATCTTATCCAATTCATCAAAGTAAATAACAGGATTCATACATTTACTATTCATTAGAATTTGAACGATTTTACCCCATACACTACCTTCGTATGTATAAGAATGACCTTCTAGAAAACTAGCATCTCCAGTGCCTCCAAGCGCAATGAAGTCAAATTCACGTCCCAGTATTTGGCTAATACCTTCTTTTACTAATGTAGTTTTACCTGTTCCCATTGGACCCTTGATAGCAATCGCAGTTCCCATAGCAGAGGGATTTGAAATCCATTGACCTACCATTTGCATAATTTGCATTTTCGCATCATTTAATCCATATACACATTTGTCTAACTGGTCGTAAGCACCTTTCATATAGTCATAACATTTATCCGGTCCATCTTCCATTTTGATAGAAAGCGATTTATAGACGCCGAATGGAATTTTCATAAACGCATCAACCCAGTTTTTAATCTTGAAATATTCACCATCAGTTGGTTCCATGCTTTTCAACATACTTAACTTCTGCATAGCAATTGCTTTGAATTTGGGTGGTATTTTCGTATCTAATAAGCGCAGTCTGTATGGTTTATCATTAATTGTATTCTTGTTTATTTCTTTCAGTTCGCGCATAGCACGTAATTGTTCTTTATTAGACAGCTTCTTTTTGAAATATTCAATCTCATTTAAGCGTTTTTTATCTGAATGAATCAACTTATGGTATGTTTTTGCGTTTTGAGTGCGTGCCTTTTTGACAAGTTTCTTAATGGAATCGTTTACAGTTGAAAGCATTTTTTTCATTACTTTGTTCTTTTTGTCTTTGTTTAGTTGTTCTAACAAATGTTTCTTTGTTTTGATCATATCTAAATATTCGTGTTCAACGTCTGTTAATTCAACTTCGTCATCAGAATGTTTCTTTTCTTTTTTCTTCTTTTTGGTCTCTTTTTTGTCTGATTCAACGTAATTTTCTTTCATAAACATAGCTTCGTCATCACTATTAACATCGGCATCATCGTCATCGTCGTTATAACCTTCTGGGTCCTCTTCGTCATAATCTCCACCGATTTGGAAAACAAAGTTCATAGGGAATTCTTCCTCATCATCTTCATCTGGTAAATACTCACTATCATCAGAGTCAGTATCGTCTACTGTTTTTTTGCTAGTTTTCTTCTTCTTTTTCTTTGTTTTTTTATCAACTTTTTTCTTTTGTTTTTTATCTGCCTTTTTATCGGACTTTTTACTAGATTTTTTCTTTGATTTTTTATCTTTTTTGTTTTTTAATTTTGATTCACTGTCACGTTTTGAGTTCTTTTCACGAATATATTTACTAGGGAACAATTCAGCAATTAAGTCTTGAATTTCGTCACGAGAGATGGATTCTTCTTCATCCTCTTCATCCTCTTCATC
>CEOC01107066.1_pt1 | contig 35857 bp, 32 predicted proteins | sample 356191 | NCBI WGS metagenome assembly CEOC01 (sample SAMEA2619952, study PRJEB7988) | marine metagenome | biome: marine biome (ENVO:00000447); feature: deep chlorophyll maximum layer (ENVO:xxxxxxxx); material: "saline water (ENVO:00002010), including plankton (ENVO:xxxxxxxx)" | depth 17 m
TTCTTCTTCTTCTTCTGCGTCTTTTTCTTCTTCTTCTTCTGCGTCTTCATTATCTTCGTTGAGGGGAATATTTGTGGCATCACTATCGCTTTCATCATCACCTGGAGGAAGAGGTGGGGTAAGACTGCGGGTAGGACTGCGGGTTCGCCTTGTCTTTACTCCTGTTCTTGTTCCTGATTCTTTTCCTTTACGTTTTGGTCCCATTATAAAAATATATATAATATTTATATTTTTATTCATTATTGACTAAACCATTATGTAATGATATAACATTACCATTAAGCAGAACACATCTCGCAGATTTCATCTTCATTTTCTAGTTCAGTATTTTCGCCGTGTTTTGCTTTCTCGGGTTCAATAGTATATTGTTGTGCTTGGTGTCGCGCACGACGACGCAAGTAGTAAATACCCGTTTTCAATCCCTTCGTCCAAGAATAAAAGTGCATAGATGTCAAATTTGAGTAGTTAGGTTCTTCTAACCATAAGTTCAAACTCTGGCTTTGGCATATAAATGCGCCTCGGTCGGCAGCCATATCAATTAAATGTTTCATAGGCATTTCCCATACAGTCTTGTATTTATTACGGATGTGTTCTGGGACAACTTCCATATGCTGGATACTTCCGTGGTTCGCAACCATATTGTTTTTCAATTGCTCGTTCCAAATACCTAGGTCAATTAATTCTTTCATCAAGTATTTATTTGCTAAAACAAATTCTCCTGCCAATGTTCGGCGACTATAAATGTTACTGGTAATGGGCTCAATGCATTCATTATATCCTAAAATTTGTGATGTGGATGCAGTAGGCATTGGAGCAACCAATAAAGAATTGCGTAACCCTTTTTCCACAATTTCTTGTTTCATTGCGTTCCAATCATAACGGTCTTGTCCAGGGTCAATACCCCACAAATCAAACTGTAATTCGCCTTTACTGGCGGGACTTCCATCAAATGTTTCATATTTACCTTGTTCTACTGCCAATTTACACGACATAGTCAATGCACCGTGGTAAATGGTTTCAAATATCATCTTATTTAATTCTTTTGCTTGTTCGCTATGGAAAGCAACATCCATTTGAAAAAATACATCCGCTAATCCTTGAACACCAATACCAATAGGACGGTGTCGCATATTACTACGATGTGTTTTCTCTGTTGGATAAAAGTTCACATCAATAATATTGTTCAAGTTATTGGTTACGACTTGGGTTACGCTATGTAATGCGTCATAGTCAAATACCATAAATCCGTCTTCTTCACGTTTTTTCAAAAACGCGGGCAATGCAATACTTGCTAAGTTACATACAGCGGTTTCCTTATCATCGGAATATTCCGTGATTTCGCAACATAAGTTAGAAGATTTGATAATACCCAGGTTCTTTTGATTACATTTGCGATTCACGTGGTCTTTAAACAATAAATAAGGTGTGCCTGTCTCCATTTGAGCGTCTAATACTTGAAACCACAACGAACGAGCTTTGATGACTGTACGTCCCTTACCTTCACTTTCATATCTTTCATATAGTTCTTTAAAGTCATCTCCGTATACATCAGATAAACCAGGGCATTCGTCAGGACACATCAATGTCCAATCAGCATCAGCTTTGACACGTTCCATAAATAAGTCGGGAGTCCATAAAGCATAAAAGAGGTCACGTGCTTTCAAATCTTCTTCTCCGTGGTTTTTACGCATTTGTAAAAAGATTTCAATATCAAAATGCCAAGGTTCCAAATAAATGGCAAAACTACCATTTCGCTTACCGCCTCCATTATGAATTAAACCATTATGTATCAAATAATTGTGTTCATCTTTCATTTGTAAATCGTATAATACGCCTTTATATTGACTGCTTTCGATAGATTGAATTCTGGTAAACAACATATTTTCGTATGTGAAGAATTTGAAAAATTGCGATGAATCATACTCTAACTCCAATAATTCACATATATCTTGTGTTTTGGGAATACGCAAACAATAATTCAATCGCTTATGTTCAATAATATCCCCGTGAACAGTACGATGGGACTGACCAATACGGTTGCGAACGTACCCACTAGTAAGAATACCCATACGAAGGAGTAAATATCGTAATCCTTCTACCAATGTGCGTGAAGTAGTATCAAAGACAATTTCTTTATGAATACACCCGTCACTATGTAATAGTCCTTTTACAATTTGTTTAATTTTGTAGAGTGGTAAATGCAACCATCGAGACGTAATTCGTTTTTCTTTTTGTTCATTATACAGGTCTTGATGACGAAAGGGTAAATGTAAGCATTGGTTCCAGCGAATACGAGTAGTATTTTCTTCGGTTTGTACATTATATTGAACACAATTTTCATTAAAATAATTAGTCAAGAAGGATTCTATGTGTTTTTTATTGGTTTTGTGTAATGTAATGTGTCCGGAAGCATCTGTTTTATTATTCATATAACCATCTCCTAACAATAAGCCATATACATAACAATCTTTCTCAAAAATGGTTTCTATATCTTTCTTATAACTGGGAATAGGGAATCCAACCATTGAGTCTTCATCTAATTCTTTTGCTTCTACCCATTCCATGAGAGCGTGTTTCTTCTTCAAACGGTTTTCAATCACACTATAATTAAGTCCTTTTTTCTGCCCTTGTATAGCCCAAACAGGATGTTCGGGGGTGATTTGTAAGGGCACCATTGAATGTAATGTTTGAATATTTAATAGTTCGCCTTCGTATGGGTGTTCAAGTACATCTTGTATAGTTTCCACTTCGCCTTGTGCATTGACGATTTCCGTTTCACCAACAATACAATCTTGAATTTCAATGGGACCTTTGGTGGTGTAAATAATGGTTTCTGGAACAACACATTGGTCAACATACTTGGCAGTGTGATTAAACACACGTAACATTGGAACAATTCCGTTCGAACTTCCATTCGTTCCACGAATATGGCTTCCAGAAGCACGGACATTGTGAATATGTAATCCAATACCTCCAGCCCACTTGGAAATAAGAGCACAATCTTTCAATGTATTATAAATACCTTCAATACTATCATTTTCCATTGCTAATAAATAACAAGAAGACAACTGGGGATGGGGGGTTCCAGCATTAAAAAGAGTAGGTGTAGCGTGAGTAAAATATTTGTTTGACATGTAATCATATGTTTCTTTGATTTTTACCAAATCATTTCCATGAATACCAATACTGACACGCATCCACATATGTTGTGGACGTTCAACCATAACTTTGTTTATACGTAGTAAGTATGCACGTTCTAGTGTTTTTATTCCAAAGTAATCCATTAAATAATCACGATTGTAATCAATCATTGCTTCAATCTCGGTTCCATGTTCATTGACAACTTGTATAAGTGTTTGTGATACGATAGGGCTATGAACATCATGTTTATCTTTATAATAATATAATTTGTTCATAACTTCAACAAAGCTAGAAGATGTATTTTTCTGGTGATTGGAAACAGTAAGACGTCCGGCCAAAACATTGTAATCAGGGTGAACTGTTGACATAGAAGCACATTGCTGGGCGGATATTTCATCAATTAAAGTAGTTGTAATACCATCATAGATTTGGTCGATAACCTTCATAACTAGAGAGGTATAATTTACCTTAATGTTTGCCTCAGAACCGACTTTCTTAATTCGTAATAATATTTTATCAAATGACACGATTTCCTTGCGTCCATCACGCTTTGTAACGTACATCTCGTCATCAACATCAGTATATGCTTTTGGTGAAGTAGCCATCACAATAATAGATATATAAACTATAAAGAATGTAATTATCTATATAGTTTTTCATAAGGTTTTCACATAACGTATACAATACACGGCTATGTATCTAATTTGTGAACGTCAACACATTGTTCAGAGCCTATTGCGTCTAATACTTTTATATCTCCATCAGTAATTGTTTCAATGACTAGACTAGGTGTTCGTTTTTTACTTTTACGATGTTCAAACCCTTCCACACGTTCTTTCTCAATAGTATTCCAAATTGATTCAATCTCTGGAAGAGCGGAAGAAAACCACTTTCGGTTTCGTTGAATGACAACACAAGAATATTCATCTAAATACCAATAAAGGGTGTTTACTAATACGTGCTGTTCGTTCATTAGTAATTGTTTTTGTGTATTAATCCAATCATCTACACTAGTTACATCAGTATCAATGTCAAATGGCATGTAAATATATCTAGGATTTGGGTTTTTCATATCCTCGTGAGAGAAATTTAATACAACTCCTTTATAAATAGGACTGTGTAAGTCGTCATAAAAATCGGAACTGTTTTCATATTCTTTAATACGTGTCTCCATAAAGTCACACAAAGGTAAGTTACAACACTCCATTTGAATTTGTGTTTGAACCCAATATTCAAGTTTTGGAATACCAGTAATGTCACGATTAACAATATTTTTGATTTCTAACATACGTCCATATCTTTCAGAAGAAATATCAGTATTAATACCGTCAGGAGATGCTCCAAGAAAAGTATATTGTGGGTGTTGAATACATCCAAATTCAGAAACTGTTGTTTTGTATAATGATTCATAAATCATTACTGTGACAGGTTCATATTTAACACCCCAATGCAGTGGACTGTTTACATTTACAAATTTGGTAGTATCATAACTGCTTTCTAATGGGATACATTTCTCACAAATCAAACTATTTTGCATTGCGGGTGTGCCAAACACTTTCCAGAGGTTACTTGCACTAATCAGATTGTGACGAAATTGATACCATTCACTAGAACGTTGTTCTGGTTGTTCAGCACATTCTAACAACGCAAGTTGATTTTTTAAATAATCAACGGAAGTATCTTCTGTAGTCATGTATTGTTGATATACATTATTACTGCTACGAGGTGGAATTAAATTAGAGGAAATAAAACAATCATATAAAGTGGGTATATTATCTATTATTTCTTGAGTAATGACACTACTTGATACATTTTCTAGGGTAATACTGTCAAAATAGGATTGGATATGTTGTGCTAACTCATTGAACATTTTTTCTTGGAAATCTGGGTCCTTCATTTGTAATACATTGGTGTTCAAGTATTCATCTATTAGTTCGTGAACCATTTCAGTAATGTCCCCAAAATTTTCTTCAAAAAATGTATCATAGTTTTCACTATCGCTATTATCACTATTATCGCTAGCATATACTTCAGAATCGTTTTCTTTAATAACGCTATTTGAACGAGAACGTGTTGTCATACCAGCATATGACATAACATGAGCTAATTCTTTTTCTAGCTCTAATTGCTGTTCAAACAATTTCTTAATCTTTTCGTCTATATCTATAGTCATTTTTACATCATTATTCATAACGTCTTCAAGTAACTATTATTAATAATAAAAAATGTTTATATTCATTATTATTATATATTTACGGGGATTTATTTGTAGTAGGAGTAAGAGATTTCAGTGTTGATACTTTCTTATCCATGTTTCTTAATGTATATTGATTACTGGTATTATTATACATAAGTCCAGGAACGGACTTAATAACCCCAGTTTGTTTGTCATAAACAACTTCTTTGGTTTTTTGAAGTTTCCTCTTTTCAAGAGATGTTTTGAAGAATTGTTTTAGTATTTTCACCTCTTTCATTGGTAATGCTTTTTCTTTACCGTATATTTCAGCAAAATGATGTAGTTTTTGTAATTTAGTGGTCCTGTCAAGTTTATTCCACGCTTCTTTCCTGTTTTGAATTTTTTCGTTATCTAAAAAATCTTCAATTGTTTGATTAGGTTGAATTATTTCATTTAAAGAACCATCAAGTAATGTTTCTTCTCTTGTAGTCATTAATAATTACTCTTTATATACTACAAGTGTTCGTTTTATCTTATTTTCAAAAACAACTTTATATTATATGGAAGATACAAAAACTATTTTATTACCATCTCATGAAAAAAAGAAAAAAGAAAAGCCAAAACGTAAAATATCTAAAAAGTGGGAACAAGACATATTAGAATGTAATATAGAAGATATTCTGGGAGGGTTATCGCAGTTAGTACACGTTTGTGCCGACAAAACAAAACAAGAATCACAAATTATAAAGGAATTATACACACAATGTTCTTATAAACGAAGTGGATATGTACAACAAGACAGACTTAAGAAAATGGATGGGTCTCTTGTGTTGTCCGTTGAAGATATAGCTTCAAAATTGATAAACTGTAATCTACAATGCCATTATTGCAATAATACTACTACAATATTTTATGAAAATATTAGAGACCCTCAACAATGGACACTTGACCGCCTAGATAATTCTATTGGACATATAAAAGAGAACGTAGTAATATGTTGCCTATCGTGTAATCTTCGGCGTAAAACTATGAATGAAGAAAGATATTTATTCACAAAACAATTAAATATAAAGAAACAATTATAAACAACTTTATGAACGAAAATAGTATCCCTTGTATAGTAAAGGATGCTATTTCATTAAGAGAACACGAAAACATCTATAACAAGTTAGGATTATTTATTAAGCAAAATAAAGTCCCACATATTATATTTCACGGTGGAAATGGTTGTGGGAAAAAAACAATATTATATTCTTTTTTATTTAGAATTTACAATGATGACGTAAAAAAAATAAGAAAGAATGTGCTATACGTTAACTGTGCACACGGTAAAGGGATTAAATTTATTCGGGAAGATATAAAATTCTTCGCAAAGACGAACGTACAAGTAAATGAAAACATTTTATTCAAATCAATCGTGTTATTTAACGCAGAATATTTAACAACTGACGCTCAATCTGCATTAAGAAGGTCAATAGAACAGTTTAGTCATACTACAAGATTCTTTATTGTAACTGTAAATAAAAATAAACTATTACAGCCAATCTTGTCACGATTCTGTGAGATTTACATTCCTAACCCTATAATGAATGATAAAGAAGTTAATTTACACGTTCATCATATTGAAACAACTATGCCCAAAATAGAAAATCCACACACGGAGTGGTTCAACCAACAAATGATGGATTTATTTGATTACGAATTTAATCATGATTATTTATTTAATTTAGCATCCGAATTATATGAAAAAGGCTTTAGTTGTATGGATGTAATTTCATGGTTAGACAATTGTGCCCATCTGTCTCCATTAAAGAAAAGTTCCTTGCGATTATGCTTTAATACTATTAGTAGTGAAATCCGTTGCGAGAAATTACTTATTTTGTATATGCTGGATTATGTATTTGTGCGTAAAAACAAAGATATAAAAAGTATAACTTCTTTATAATATTGGAGATGGACGACTTTGTGATTTCCAATTTAAATGAATCTCGTAATGAGTGGTGTAGCCGTTTAGTGAGTATTTTTACGCCACTAATAGCGGATGGTATTCGCTCTATTTTTGATGAAGCATGGAAAATGTGTGTAACTAACGAAGAAGTAAACAAATACTTAATGACTTTTCAAAACCTACTATCACACATTCCAAAATGGAATAATAGTATTATTGAGCAAGAAAAAACGCATATTATTGAACGTAGTGGATGTAACTATCTAGAAGATTTAGTTACGTGTGTTCACATTATTCAGTTAAAAATAATGACTTGTATTCGTGTTGGGAATAAGCAAAAGAAGATTGACATTACTATCCCAAAACTTGATGTATTTATTCATAAGGTATACATTTTAGTAGCAAGAAAGGTTTACAGTAATGTGCATTTGTTTGAGAAGAATATTTCACCCCTTCAGCAACAAAAGAATAATCGTGAATTAGAAATTATTATTCAAGAATGTATTATGAACACGATTCGTGAAAGTATTCCTACAGAAGAGATTATTCGTGCTTATATGGATGAAAGTATTGAACAAGAAGAAGAAGTATATATTGAAAACATTGAGGAACCCGAAGAAAAAGAAGGTATGGTTGATGGTGGAAACACAACTCCTGAAAACGAAGTGAAAACAACTTCACAAGTAGAGGTTGAGAAAGAAGAAAAACTGAAGGAAATAATTGACGCTCATGAGTCTGAAGAACCCCCCAAAACAGTATCTACAATTGAAGATGCCAATCCTGAAGAAAAAGTAACTACTACTACATTATCATTTAATGATATTGACTCTGTGTTGGATAGTATGAATTCTATTAAGAAAGTAGATGCACCCAAAGATATTGAACATTTAGAAGAAATTAGCACAAACAGAGCATTGGAACAGAAAATGCTAGATGATGAAGATGATTTTGAACGTTTGAAAGTAGATACCACAGAAAATTTGAAACTGATGGATTTTGATGTATTAGAAGACCAAGCGATTAAAAGTTTAGATAATGATTCATTGGTATTAAATGATATTGAGGAGTTACCAGCAGTTGCGTTTTAATAAGAAACAAATTAACAGATAAGAATGTATATAATGGAAAAACTACTATTTGTAGCCTTTTGTATTAGTGTTTTATTTCTTATTGCCAAGTTTATTGAGCGTAAATATTTAAAAGATGAAACACCATTAAAATATGTATTACGTGATACCGCATACGTTATGTTTTCTAGTATATTTATGATATTCATATTAGTATCATTTGAAGGAAGTATTGATAGTTTTATGAATGCATTAACTGGCAAGGTTGAATTAACTACGAACGACACACAAGTTTTTACAGGTAACCCTGACTTTTAAAGTATATTAATTTAAAATTGAAAGGTTTTTACTATTAAAATGATAAGTATTCAAATAAGTTAAAATTCTTATCATTACATTACATATAGCCCTTTACTTTCAAAACAATGTCAAAGGACCTACGTAAAGAAATTATACCGGTTCTTAATGAATTTGCTTCTCTTATGAAGGAGAAAGGTGATAATATACGTAGTCGTTCGTATGAAAAGGCACGTGATACTCTAATTGGATTAAAAGAGCCTATTACTGAAATTGAAAATTTCAAATCAGTGAAGAACATTGGCGAAGCTATGTATAAAAAAATCACAGAATTCTTTACTACAGGTGAAATTGCATCACTTAACCGCCTACGCGAAACAGTAAGTAACATTCCAGAACCTTTATTTTCCAACATCTATGGTATTGGACCAGTAAAAGAAAAACAGCTTATTGCTAGTGGAGTTACTACTATTCAAGAATTACGTAGTCGTCAAGACGAATTATTAAATAATGTACAAAAAATTGGACTCAAATATTACGAAGATATATTAGAAAAAATCCCTCGCACTGAAATTGACGGTTATAACACATTATTCAAGGAATCATTTCAAAATGTTACAAAGGATAGTAACGACCAATATGAAATTGTTGGAAGTTATCGTAGAGGTCACGCACAATCAGGTGATATAGATGTAATTATAACATCCAATGATAAAACAATGTTTACTAGGTTTATTGAACAATTACAAACAACCGGAATCATTACTGAAGTATTATCTCAAGGACCTACCAAGTGTTTGGTTGTAAGTCATTTGAATAAAAAATCAAAAGCACGACGAGTTGATTTTATGTATACTACACCTGAAGAATACCCATTTGCTATATTATATTTTACTGGTAGTAAAGAATTTAATGTAGTAATGCGTGCACACGCTTTATCAAAGGGATATTCAATGAACGAACACGGAATTACTACAAAAGACAAAAACAAGGTTAATCATATTTTCCGTAATGAAAAAGATATATTTGACTTCCTAGGATTAGTATATAGAAATCCAGAAGAACGATTGGGAGGTGATTCTATTGAGTTCATATTAAGTAACGAAATTATACCTAATCCATCTCCACAATCCAAACCAGAAAAGCTAAAATCAAAAAAAACTACAAAAGTAAAAAAACCTACTATTCAAGCGAACATTAAGCTATTTCGCCAAGACGGAATTCAATTCTTACAAAAACAAACAGAAGACCAATTAGTAGAGATATTAGAAAAAACGAATAAAGCATACCGTAATAAAAAGCCTCTTATTAGCGACAATGAATATGATATTATTCGTGATTATGTAGAAGAAAATTATCCAACAAACCCAATATTACATCAAATAGGGGCTCCTGTTGAAAAAAATAAAGTAACATTGCCTTACTTTATGGGTTCAATGGACAAGATTAAACCAGATACGAATGCATTGGAAAACTGGAAAAACAAATATAAAGGTCCTTATGTATTGTCGTGTAAGTTGGACGGTGTAAGTGGATTATTCACAATCATAGACGGAGAGAAGAAACTGTATACCCGTGGTGATGGCAAAGTAGGGCAAGATGTCAGTCACCTAATACCACATATAAAGAGCTTACCGAAGACATTAGATGTAGTAGTTCGTGGTGAATTTATTATTGACCGTAATGTATTTCAAGATAAATACGCAAACGATTTTGCTAACCCACGAAATATGGTTTCAGGAATTATGAATAGTAAAAAAGTAGACAAACGTATACAAGATTTGGATTTTGTTGCTTATGAACTGATTGAACCACAAGTTATACCTAGTTATCAAATGAAAATGCTATCAAAAGAACAATTTATTACAGTTCAACACGTTATACAAAAGGATATAACGAATGAAATGCTTTCTTCTTATTTAGTTGATTGGAGAACAAATTATAAATATGAGACAGACGGTGTTATTGTAACTAATGATTTGGTTTATCCCCGCAAAGAAGGGAATCCGCTACACTCATTTGCGTTCAAAATGGTTCTATCAGAACAAATAGCAGAAGCCAAAGTAGTTGATGTTATTTGGACTATAAGTAAATCTGGATACATAAAGCCAAAAGTCCGTATAGAACCCATACAATTAGGTGGTGTAACGATTGAATATGCTACAGGATTTAACGGTCAATTCATTGAGTCTAATAAAATAGGAGTTGGAGCAATGATTGAAATCATTCGTAGTGGAGACGTGATACCTTATATTAAAAGTGTAGTTACTCCAGCAAATGAACCAAAAATGCCATCTATTCCATATGTTTGGAATGACACTCATGTTGATATTATGGTAGAAAATGTGGAAGATGATATGGATGTTCTTGCCAAACGTGTAGAAACATTCTTTACGGGATTGAAAGTAGACGGGCTATCAACTGGAAATTTAAAAAAGATTCATAATATTGGGTTTGTAACAATTGGTGATATTTTGAAAATGAAACCAAATGATTTCAAGAAAGCAGGGTTTGTAAATACGTCAGAAAAAATGTATAAGAATATTCATGATAAAGTAAATAATGCTAGTTTGGTAGATATTATGGCATTTTCTAGCACATTTGGTAGAGGATTAGGAAAAAAGAAAATACAACCCATTATGGATACTTATCCAGATATTATTTATAGCAAGAAAAGCAATGCGGAAAAAATAGATATGTTACAAAAAATAAATGGTATAGGTAAAGAAAATGCAAAAGCATTTGTAAATAATATTGAAAAATTCAAAACGTTCTTATTAACTACTTCTTTGGAAGTTGAGAAAAAAGAAAAAAAAGAAAAAAAAGAAAAGGTGCTTGATGTTAATCACGTGTTTTATGATAAAAAAATAGTTATGACAAAAGTGCGCGATGCTTCTATAATTGAAAAAGTTGAAGAAAAAGGAGGTTCATTGGTGGATTCTGTGAATAAAAATGTATGGGTAGTTATTGTGAAATCACACGAAGACGAATCTAACAAAGTAAAAAAAGCACAATCGCATAATATACCTATTATGACAGTTGAAGAATTTAAAACAAAATACATGTAAAAATTGAAATATTTTGTGACTTTGTATATAAGATAACCTCTATTAAAAAACAGCAATGATATCCATACAAAACTTACACAGACGTAGTAGTAAACTACAAGTAAACTTAAATTCAGTTCCTGTACATATGCGAAAATTATTACAATGTAAACAAGTATGTTCATATTGTAGGCGTTCCGGTCACAAAGAAGAAGACTGTATATTACATAACATAGGAAAAGAAGAAGATAAAGAAAATACAGTACCAAAATCGCTATCCCAACCAGAATCATTATTTTATCCGGGAGAGTATTCAATGAAAAAAAAAGAAATAACAAGATATGATATATATGAGTTGATTCCACCGCAATATTGGGTTACAGGGTATGACCCTGTAAAACAATTCTTAAACCATAATAACATCCATAATTATAGGACACAACAGCAATGGAAAAAAAAAGTTCACTATAAAAAACTATTTTGAAATATATACTGGATAGTCATCAATATTCATTATCGTTTCAGGAATAGTGTCTAATTCTGTTTCAAATTGTAAAAAAAATGGATTACTCAATTGAGAAGAAGGAGTATGTTGATGAACAATACGTGCAATCATTTTATATAACTTGAATTCTGGGTATCGTTCATCTCCATTTTTTTTGTAAAGCATATTTTTATTATTATCATCTGCTACCCAGGTATGAACAATAGAACATAAATCACGATGTTCTGGAACAAATTTATTGTCCATTACAAAATCAAACATAGAACACGCCAAACGACACAGGTCAAAACTAGGATTAGGTTCAATTAGCGGTTTTGATTCATCAAAAAAAGGCTCACAATTATATTGTGAATGAGCATTACCATCCAAATCAAAACTATCACTACAGTATGTGTTACCTTGAAAATGGTAAATCGCACGACCAAAATCTATTAATTTAAACAGCTTACCGTAGGTAGGCACTTTGTATTGTTTATTATTATATTGGTAATACAAATAAGGTTCTTCAGTAGGAACATACATAATATTATTTGTATGTAAGTCATTATGTGTAAATGAAAAACATTTCTGATATGTAAGTAACATCATGATAATTTGAAATAGGTAAGCAATTCCATTTTCTGAATTTACTTCGCCATTCTCTAACAACATATCAAATGTATTTTCGCATTTTTCAATGCAGATCATTTGTACTGGATAATCCTTAATATACGCATACACCGGACAATCTTCACTATCTTCATCACTATATTCATCTTCCCCTATAGAAGAATAATCTTCTATGTTATCTTCTTCATCTGAACTATTATTCTCATTTGACGATTCAGTAGAACAAGAACTCTCATCATCTTCACTTTCATCTAATTCGTCATCTCCATCATCGGTTACAATACTATTTTTTCTATATACCTCTTCTAAATTTTCCACATTGATATCTTCTATATCAATAATAACATCTGTTGAGTCTAGTGTATCAAATACCATTTCAGTGTTTTTAATGGAAGAACCCATTTTTATCTTTGTTCTATGATTACGTGTCCCATCAGAGATAACCTTGTTAATATGGTCGTGATTTATGTAAAATAGTTTTCCAAGATTGCTATGAAAAAAATCGTAATCTGTCAAATATTCTATATCATCCTCAATATCTACTTTAAAATAATCCTGCACACCCAAAAAAGAACCATAAAAATCTAATCCATGTTGAAATCTATGATTGTGTTTCATCATATTAGTCAAATAACAAAAAAATCCATCAACATAGGAAGAGTTATTCGGGTCTTTGATTTTTTTGTGGACTTCTTTATTATTTGAAAGGTCTCTCCAATGTGGCATATTTCTTAAAATACTACTTTGTTTATCATACTTTCCTATCATGTAATGTAATGGGTCTAATAACGGAGAATATTTAATAAATACTTGTTTTTCCACACTTTTTTCAATGCCTTCCGACAACATATAGACTTTATTTTCAGAATACAAATGGTATTTGTGATTTAATGAACTTTCTTGGGTATTTGAAGATACATCTTTTAGTGTATCATACAACGGATTATAAAATTGTAACTCGTGTATTTGATTAACAGAAGAGTCGCAAGAAACAAAATCAAGTAATTCATTTTTTTGTTCAATAATAGGCAATACTTTATTTGGTTCCAAATGTGCTACAAATGGCATATTTGTTTGTGTATTCATAATGAAAATATTAATTATATTCCTAAATATATTTAAATTGTATTAATCAAACTTACTTTTCAAACTATAGCAGCGTTTATATACAAAAATAAATGTATACAGATAAAATATTGTAAATGTCTTTAGAATTAAAAAAATTTAATATGAAAGAAATCACATTTAAGCCTAATGAAAATAAAGGTCCTGTAATTGTCATGATTGGACGCCGTGATACCGGTAAATCGTTTTTAGTGCGTGATTTATTGTATTATCATCAAGATATCCCTATAGGAACTGTTATTTCTGGAACAGAAGCAGGAAATGGGTTTTATTCAGAACACGTTCCTAGGTTGTTTATTCACGAGGAATATAATACTGTATTGATTGAAAATATATTGAGACGTCAAAAAACAGCATTAAAACAAATGAATAAAGAAATAGCAACGTATAAAAGGACCAAGATTGACCCTCGTGCATTCGTAATTTTAGATGATTGTTTATATGACCAATCTTGGACACGTGATAAAATGATGAGACTTCTTTTTATGAATGGACGTCATTGGAAAATCATGTTGATTATCACAATGCAGTATCCTTTAGGTATTCCACCCAATTTACGTACAAATATAGATTACGTATTCATATTGCGAGAACCCTATTTGACAAATCGTAAACGTATATGGGAGAATTATGCGAGTATGTTCCCAACATTAGAGTCGTTTTGTTCTGTAATGGACCAAACTACCGAGAATTATGAATGTTTAGTGATTAACAACAATGCAAAATCAAACAAACTGAACGAGCAAATTTTTTGGTACAAAGCGGATAACCATCCTAGTTTCAGATTAGGTTCAAAAGAATTCTGGGAAATATCTAAAAATATGGGGTCAGATGATGAAGATGAAGCATATGACCCAAGTAAGAGCAAAAAAAAGAATGCCCCGTCTATAAATGTAAAGAAATCCAAATGGTAATTGATTATTCGTGGTGATTTATCACGTATCATCTATTTCTTCCTCCTTATTATTATTATCCATATATTCTACCGTATCACTATCTTCTATGTCCTCGTTTCTACTTCTAGCTATTACTGAATCTATTATAGTAGCTTCATCTGTTTCATCAGATTCATCAGATTCATCACTTTCATCACTTTCATCACTTTCATAACTATAATCACTATCTTCACCAACTTCACCAACTTCACCAACTTCACCTTCTTCACCAACTTCACCTTCTTCAAGCTCTTCATCACGATTGTTATTTCTAATTGGTGTTTCAACTGATTGTGTTCTTTGTGTCATACTAGGAGTAGCATCAAGAGAAGCAAGAGCAGCGTTGTAGTCGTACAGTGTAGGTTCCCGAGAATCCCCATATGTTTGCATCGTTCGCACTGCTTCTAATAAATTATCAATAGTTGTGCTTACATTTCTAGCAGTTTGATGTGTATCTATAACTGAATTTATAGCTGATTGTTGACTAGCTGCTGTAATATAGTTCTGAAGCATAGCATCCATACTGGTAGGAAACTGTTGATTACTATTAGTAATCCCTGTCCCCGCTTCGCCTATTTCGTGATTCGGTCGTGAACGTTGTTGTAACTCTTCGGCTACTTCGTCACTAGGTCGTGAACGTTGTCCCAACCCTTGTTCTAACCCATCGTAATCATAGGAAGCGTCTCCCACATCCATATGATGGGTTAAGCTACGCGGAGTTTCAGTACGAAAATGCGTCTCTATAGTAAGGTTTGGTGTAAGGTTTGGTCTAACTCGCGAAACTCTAATTTCACGATTTGCGATATCTTCATAAGGGAACTCATCAAGATAAACAAACCGATTGTTTTCGTGGCTATTGAACCATCCATCAAGTGTATTATGATAATGGAAACGACAACGTTCTAATGATGTCGTTTCTTCAAACTTTGGTTTTGACTTTTGGAATGAAAAGGGACCGTCACCATGTTCAGTATTAAAATCAATTGTTTTCTTTTTTTTTCGGATACGTCGCCCATATTTTGGATTTGCATTAATAATGCATTTCATACGATACTTCAACTCCTGTAATGTTCTTTGCTTTACATAGTCATCAGTAGAATATTCAGATTTATAATACAACTGTAAATAGGGTTTTAAATCCATATACACATGATCATTCTTTGGAAACTTTATATCTCCGTTTGTTATATCATTAAGATAATTTACCATTTCTTTGACTTCACGAATAATATGTTTTTTGTCATAAAGATTATTATATCTGTCTTTTATAGATTGCTCATTCATATTAATATAATTATTTTTGTAAAGAAGGGATAAGCTAAAACCAGCATTGTAGTAATAAGTAACCATTGGGTCAATTTGCGATGTGCTATAAAGCATTTGGTTATATATATTTATTAACTGTGCTTTTGAAAATGGAACATTATTATAAGGGTTTTTACAAGGTAATGGAAGAGCGGTTTCAAATTCGTCATAATTACATAATGCTGTTTTGAATATTTTATTCATTTCTTGAATACGAAATAAGTACTTGCTATTTTCATTAAATACAGTAATAACATTTTTCATAGTGCTATGTATTGGCGACAATAACATATCAACATCGTTACGATATTCTGCTTTATTAAACATATACCTATATTTTAATCGTGCTAGAGAATTATATTTTTTTTGAGCTTTTGAAAAGAGGGATAAGAATTCGTCTTTGATGGATTGAGTTGCAAATATATTTTCGTTACAATTTGTTATTAATCGAAATTTGTAAATGTCACTATACATAGTGTTCATGTCATCTAATAATGATCTATAAAATGTGGCATATTCACTTTTTTCAATTTCTTTTTTTAATATAACATAAAACGTGTTCCATCTTGATTCATCTACAACATCTCTCAATTTCTTATATCTTATTTCCCGTCTTAATTTTTCTTTTGCTTTCTGAATTCTGGACTCTTTATTTTTTTTATTTCTAATAACACGGGATTTTCTAGAGCGTAGTAGTTGTGTTCTGTTCATAATGTATTTCTTTGAATGACTGTGTATTGGTATATAAATTAATTTATATATCAATTTTTATAGCATTATTTTTGAGCGAATCAGACTAATATGCCTATTCAGCTTTTTCTTTGGAGGAATCTTCACGCGCTTTTACCTCTTCTAATAAAAGTTCATTTTGAAGTTGTGCGGATTCAGTAGTGCTAACCTCACGGTCCTCAAAGTTGACATTTTCTTGGACTCCCTGTAAGTTACCCTCTTCATCAATACTTTGTGTAAGGACATTACCACTTGATTTTGCCTTCTCAATGTTTTCCATAATAGCCTTTCGTTTCGTCTCACGAACACGCTCTTCAAATTCTTTCTTGGCCTGTTCTTCATTCTGCATTTTCTCTTTATGTAATGCATTCAACTCCTCTTCCATATGTTCTACACGTCCAGTCTTGTATGCATCAGGGTCCCAAGGAATCCACGTTCCAACTGGACCTACATAAATATCATGATTAGGATCACGCTCACGAACAGTTTTGCATCTATCTTCAGCTTCTTCTTGTGTATTGTATACACCGCGAACCTTTAATCCACGAACAGATGTTTGAAAAGAATGCTCTCGGTTGAATTTCTCATTCATTTTTTCTTCTTGCTTATCTAAAAAGTTCTTATAATCATCCTCAATACCACTCTTCTTCAATTTAGAAGATTCCTCTTTAATAAAGTCATTGAAATCATCAATTAGCCCTTCCACCTTCAAGTTGTATTTGTAAGCAATAAAATGAATGAAATCAAAATAGCGTTCCATAGATTTAGAAAAATCCCAATTCTTAATAAACTGGTCAAACAAGTAAACTTCACGTTTTTTTAGAATTTTTTCGGGTGATACGAATGACATACAAACAAACTTTTGACCGGCGATGGCAGGGTCTTCATCACATAAATCAATATATTTAGGATTAGTTGAACCATCTTCTAACGTTTTCTTTTCAAAGGAAGACATGTTATATTAATCTTAATAATTATGTATTTAAGTAATTTTGATATATTGTTATTTTATTTTCGTAATGTATAGTATAGGAATGGATTTGACTGAACTTGTAAAACGTGCTATTAAATACCTTATTGAAGGTTTGGTTGTAGCTTTGGCTGCTTTCGCTATCCCTAAGAACCAACCTAATCTTGAGGAAGTTATTGTTATTGCATTGACTGCTGCTGCTACTTTCGCTGTATTGGATGTATTTATCCCATCTATGGGACAATCCGCAAGAGGTGGTGCTGGATTCGGTATCGGTGCTAACCTAATCGGTGGTCTTAAATTGGCTGCTTAAGTTTTAGGCGTAACTATTTAATACAAAATCATGAAATAATAATGTGTATATACGCATTATTATTTCCATTTTCATATCCCTTGTAAGAGCATATTTAAGCATCATAATATGGATTATCATGAATAGTCATACCACAATACTCTCTTGGGTTTTCCTTATAGTCTACCGGATTATGTAATCCCGCTTCTTTCGCATTTTCCAATAAAAATTTGAAGTTTTGCCAGAACTCCGATTTATGACCGACAGATTTAGTCATAATATGTGCCAGTTCATGAATAGCTACAAAAGACAATGTATCCTTGTCTATCAAGTTATTATTGTCGTGTTTCTTTTTATTCAAGCAAAACGCTATTTTCTCACCTTTATTTTCACTATACGCTGTATAACTGCTCGTTGGCAGTGTTTCACGAATTTTACGAGGATTGAATTTATCAACTAAACGCTTTACACAATCTTTATCAGGATGCTTTTCTTTCATATATAAAACCAATTTCTCACAGATAGTGGTCACTTCTGCTAATAAATCTACTGCATCTTCCACACGTTCGCGCTCACGAACACAATATTTATTGCCATCCACTGTAGATACAATACACTTTAATTGAAATGCTTCACTATAATCATTATATATGTAATAACTAACAACCAATACCAATATAATTACTAACGTTCCTAAAATATCTTGGGAATATTTCATATTACTTATATTATAGTGCGATTTTTTCAATGTCAAACATTTATCGTATCCATTATCACAAACATATTGTAAGAAAATACAATATGTTCACATTATTAACTAAATATTGGTCTTATTCACTTATCGTTCACCTAATTCAAGAGGAGTTCTTGCCATATCAGGCTCAATGGTGCTGTTCATCCAAGGACCAATATCTTTCTTGGAGATTACAGGATCAGAACGAAGTTGAAGATTAGCGTTTCTCAAGGTTTGTCCAACGGTATCCAAACCAATGTGATATCCAGCTTGTAGTAAATCAGGAGTCATAACACTGTCAGCATTTGCAGCATTAGGGTTCAATTCAGCGAATTTGCTGTTTTCATCAGATGGAAGTAAGTCACTTGGAGCAGCTACAGCTTGTTGCTTGTAACCCTCAATAGGAGCAGGAGCAGCAGCTACTGGAGCACCCTCTAACTCTTTCTTCTCTTCTTTCTTTGGCTCTGCTTTGCCAGTGTCCATAGCATCACGAACCATCTTTTTTGCGTCAGTATAGTAACCAAGACCAATGATCAAAACAATGATAACAACAACAATTAATACTCTTTCCATGGTGAAAAATTTGGATAAAGCGCTACGAATATTTTTTAGCATTTCCTTATATATAAACGAGGGACAAAATTTTTTCAAAGTTTTTCTAAAATCTCGTATTCTTCATCGCTTTCGTTTGATTCTCTATCAGAATCATCTTCGTCACTATCATCTAAATTATATTTTTGCTTAATTTCTTTTGCTTCTAAATATGCTGATAACGCCATATCTTTCAACATCTTGGCTCTACGCTTTGCATCACCATACATCTCCCAATATAATTCACCCTTCTCTTTTAATTGTAATGGTTGCTCAATTTCCACTTTTGCTTCAAAATCATCTACTTCCTCTAATCCATATGAATTTGTCGTTTTTTCTAAACTGTCTGCTTCTTCTAAATCTATTTGTATTTCAGCATTCTTTTCTAAATCATCTGTCTGTATATTCACTTCCACTAATTCAGATTCTATTGTTGGTTCGTTTGTTAATAATAAAGGTTCCTCACTAGTTTCCTCTAAAACAGTTTCTGGTTGTTCAACACTATCATCCAGATCCGAATTATTATCTTCTACCAATACTTCTTGTTCTCTTGTTTCTTTATTTACCTCTTCGCCTAAACTTTGTGGTCCTTTATTATCATCTTGCACTACATCTCTCTTTGAAGATTTGAAGATACACTGATTAAATATTTCATTTTGTTTCATTGACATCATTTGCTTTGCTTCAATCTCTAACTGGAAACTGCGAGGAGAACATTTTATTCCTTTAAACTCTAGAACACTTAACAATAAGGTATCTTCGTTAATAGAATCATAAGGCACTTCTACCTCGTCTTCATTATAAATTTTCATTACCGGCTTCCCCATAGCACTCGCAATTGGAACACGCAAAATATAAAACTTTCCTGATTTAAATACGCGTATTGGAGATACAAAGTAAGTCTCTATCTCTTCTTTCTCCATTTCTTCCTCAAACCATTCTGCCCTATTGGTATATAGGTAATCAATACTAAACGTTTCCAATGCTTCAATCCACGTTATAAAATCTTCATTATCATTTGTTAATAAAAAATCAATAAAATATTTCTTTCCAACATTGATAATGCCTTGCTTGCTTTTACACTTTGGTATTTGTACATAAATTGGATGTTCTTCAATGTTATATTTAATAAAATAATTATTACTTGAAATTAATACTGGTTTGCCTCCCTTCAAACTATCAAAAGGGAAATTATTAAAGTCTTCAGAAGAACTATAAATTGTCTTATTTGCCATTTATTAATATTTGTATATCATGTTATTTATTTGATTCCTTTTCAAACTAATTAATTTATTTATCATATACGGTCTCGTTCAGTATTTAAATTAAATATACCATACCATAATAGACTTATATGGGGTTAAGTGGGAATAGTTATTTTGATTTCTTTAAACACGAAGATGTCAAGAAAGATATACGAGAACTACTCAGTCCATTAGTAAATATTATTTATAATGAATTATATGTCTACATTTGGAGCATTTGCTTTTTTCAAATTTTCTTATTTATATTAGTATTAGCTAACTTGATTATGCTAATAAGATTATTTTCTCATATACAACGGACAAGTTATTACAAGCTATAACCAAAATTTTTATTAATATTATTTTTTTTACTAAAATGTATAGGTATTTAGTAAAATATGAGTTCAAATGAAAATACTATCATTCCGTATCAACCTCCAAAAGATTTAATAGAAAATATACAAAAATGGGTATTGTTAGACAGTAAATTAAAAGAAATTAATGAGAAAACAAAAAAAATGCGTGATATGAAAAATGAATTATCCAGCAATATTACCCATTACATGAAAGATAACAACCTTAAAAATCATATTGAAATTAGCGACGGCGAATTACGTATGCACGAGAAAAAAGAATACACATCCTTATCATTTGGGTTTATTGAAAAATGCTTGAAAGAAATTATTAACGACGAAAAACAAATTGACTTTATTATTCAATACTTGAAAAGCAAACGTGAAACTACACACTCTACTGAAATAAAGCGTATTTATAAATGAAAATTTATACACTAATTGTATACTATGAAAGGTAGTTTTGAACAGAAAATATGGAACAATTCTAATCATATGGGCGGTATTCCTATGTATGTAAATAAAAATTTTGTTGTACCAGTTGGTTTATTCGTTGCTACTAAACCTAATCATTGCTACAACGATGAAAAACTACAGATAGGTAATACAGTTGTCATACATGATGATATTGAACTTGATATTCTTGAACCTATTGAAAAGAAATACATACAGAAAAAAGAAAAATCCAAATCTAATCAATCTAAAAAAACTAAAACATCTAAAAAATCTAAAAAATCTAAAAGTTCCAAGAAGAAACCATAAAAACAATAAACGTATTATTATTTATTGTTTTTGTAATTAGTCATTCAATACACGTCTTAATACTTTGACCAAATAGTTTTATTGAATGAATTCAATAACATTTTATCCTTATCTTTCTTCCAGTTTTCAATCTTCTTGTCCATTTCTTTATCTTCTGGTGACTTTGGATAAGGCGTTGCTTGATTTGCTTTCATTCGGTTCAAGTCATTTTCACTTCCATCTGGTTTTACACCGTAACAATTTACACCAAATTTCAAATAAGGATTCTTGAAGTATCCACCATTAATTCCAGGTCTTCCACAATCGTGTTTATGCTGTGGGAAATCTTGCAGCTTTTTCCAACTACTCTTTTGTGTTGGGAATAACGCCATTTGACCTTGTGTCCAACCATAATTACACCATTCTCCACCAGTGTTATAGGCGTTCTCTACTTGGTCAAAAGTTGCTAGTTCTGCGTCAAACACACTACATACCGCCTGTGCTTCTTTATAAGTATAATTATTATTGCCTACGTTAAATACTTCTTTTGATGGTCCCGCTGCGGGTTTATTATCCGACTCTTCCTTCGTTTCATTCGAAAGTTCCGCACTAACATCACTTATGATATCCATTAAATCAATCCCTAATACATATTTGAAAAATAGCACAAACCCAGTTACTACAATTAATCCTATCATTATTCCTTCCAAAATACGAATACTAATTGGTTTGTCTTCTTTTGTCATTGGAATGCCAAATACATAAACAACCAAATAGAGTCCCAATAAAATTAATATATTACTAATAAAACTGTAGTCATTATCTAAATACTCAATAAAATCATCTGTTTGGGATTTCCAGTAAGGTTCTGTGAATATCACATTTCGGTTTTGTAGGAAAAATGCTAATATGGCGATGATAATTAATCCAAATACAATAAAATCTACCATCCGAGTATCAATAGATGCCCCCGATTTACCTTTCCTCATATAAATATACGTAAATCCAAATACTATAATGAAAATACCCAAATACACTCCATTTTGTAATGTAAATATATCTGCTACTAACTGGTCTTCTCTCGCCAAGCTGCTAGTTTCCCTTTCTGCTTCTTGAGGCAAATTATCTACATTTGTTTCATTTACAATATTTGTTGTATCATTTTCAATATTATTATCCATTATATATATAATTACTCATTTTTTTTACGATAAAATAAACAGTATGCTAAACTACTTGTTAATGCAAGAACGTTCCCTACTTCTTGTATCCGTTCATCATTAATATGATACCATTTTGAATTATTATGTTTAATGAATACTGTATAATGTCCATCATTTAAACCTCCCATATGATTCACAACCGCAAACAATTCATATTTATATTGTTCTGGGTTATCACCCTCTACATAAGGCGACATATCCAAGTTATTTATTGGGAAATTCACCTCATTCGTTAATTTTGTGCTACCATCTAAACTAAATCTATTTAAATTAATACATAATATACTCGGTAAACACCAATATGATTTTATCAATTTCACATTTTCCTTTTTCTTCGTCTTTTCATTGTACCAGGCATTTTCTCCTTCTAATTTCTCTGGTTGTAACCCCCATTGAATACATTCATGTAATTCATCAAATGGGTCATTATTGTAATTTACAATTGGTAATGAAATCCAAAAACACATTTCTGGTCTTACCGACTCTACTACGTTTTTTTCTGATACTATTTTTGTTACCTGTATGCCATAAAACAAATCTACTAACTCTGAATAATCCTTTTCGTTCACCTTCTTTTTCATTGATAAACAAGACAACTTTATTTTATCAAATGCTGTTTTTGGTTCATCATATTGTAAACGATAAACTACCTTACGAGATACACTCTTATGAATACATTCTATAACAAATGTGAAGAACTCTGGAGTATCATTTTGTTCAATACCACTAAACATTTCATACATTGGATTCTCTTTCGCCATCTCACGCATATGATGTAAAAACTGATTTGGACGCATAATACCTTCATTACAGCACATAATATCACGCAATTCTATCCATTGTTTTGTAATAATTGTTTCAATTGCATCTTCTTTTATACGTTCTGTAAAGTCATCCTGTTCTAATAACCAATTTAATTCTGGAATTCGTAACAACACTTGTAAACAGCTATTAATATAGCACGTATTACCCATATTTTGTAATCCCATTATCGTTTTGGGAAAAATTTTTTCATTCTCAATATCCATATTCAAGTAATTAATAATATATTACGTGAGTTTTCTTTACATCTTTTCATAGAACAACTTAAATATTTATATCTGTATATATCAAGTAATGGAACAAAATAACATTAATAATGACTACGATGATATCATTAACAGTATATTAACTAACTTTACAAGTCAAATAAATGATTTAACACAAAATGACCCACAGTTTAATAATTCACATACTAACAATAGTAATAATGGTAATAATAGAAATGCGAATCAAAACACATCTTTCCGTGCCACACGAAATCCAGACCAACCATTATCATTTACTTTTACACAACAACCAAATACACCAAATACACCTAGCACACCAAATACACCTAGCACACCAAACACACCAAACACACCTAGAACATCAAATACATCACGCCAAGAGACTACACCTCTTCTACCAGAACTGCTAACACATAATGAAAGATATACACTACTATTGAATGTTATTCAAAATGTACGTGTTGTTATGCAACAATACAGCAATCAAATGCGCGATTATCAAACCACTGTGACAAGTGTATTACAAAACCTAGATCGTATGTATCAAGATATATACCGTGATAACCGACGTAATGCTCAACAACAACGCACTTCTTATAGCACATTTACTCCTAATATATACTTACCTTCTAGACAAAACCAAAATAATGAATCAAATATTATACAACGCCGAGGTAATGCTCCATCTTGGAACGATATTATTACATCCCGTTACAGAAATACTAGATTGAACGTTGGAAATGAACTTTTTTCAGTAAGACCCTTCGCCAATAATAATCAGGATTGGCTTACCAATCTTATAATGAGTATGAATCAACCACAAGAAAATGTCATAGTTGCACCTACTACACAACAAATTGAAGATGCTACCGAAGATATTATCTTTAATGAAGAAAATTATCCCTTAATTAATGAAACCCGGTGTCCAATTACACTAGAAGATTTTCAAGAAAATCAGGTACTAACTCGTATTCGTATATGTGGTCACGTTTTCTCACAAGAACCTTTTCGTAATTGGTTCCGTCAAAGTGTACGATGTCCTGTTTGTCGTCACGATATACGTGATAATATACCTCTTCGTCAAAGTGTTTCTTCTACGTTAAATAATACACCACCTAATAGTGAAAATAGCGACTCATTATTCAATTCTATCCCAATACAACGTATGAATTCAAATGAATCAATCAACAGCAATGTATCAGATGTTTCAAATAATCAACCTACCGCAGAATTCAATTATGTTATGTTATTTCCAACAAATAACACGTTACGAAATAATCAAAACGATTCAAATGTATGATTCCCAATCATCTAGTAACCCACCTGTATTCATACTAGGCGCATTCACCTTATATGTAGTTTCTGTATTGCTTGCTTTATCTTTGAAATCAAATAAAAAATCATATTTTTCTAGTAATTTTTCTTTATACAATAAACTATTTGACTTATCTTGTAATTGTTCTACTATATGCTTCCGCAAAATATTCTTTTTGTGTTGATACAATAATTCTTCATCCACTTTTTCATATCTTTCTTCTTCAAATTTCATATTGCGTGTATCGCAACCATGACTGTATACGGAACCTGTTTCGTGTAAGGCTTTGAATAACTGTCCCGCATTATTTGAGATATGTAAGTCGTCTTGCACCCCTTTGTCAGTATTCATATGAATAAAACTTGGACGACTATAAAAATATTGGGAACTCCCAATCCACAAGTAATATAATAATCTTAACCTCATTGTTATATTAGTAATATTATTTTTATGTTAATTGTTTTATATTTTCTACTCTATTTTTTTACACCTAACTTGGCAAAGCATTCATCCATTGTTTGAATCTTATTCTTACGGTTATATATTAATCGTAGCGTCTTATCAAATAATAACGCCTTCACTTTCACATTTGTCATTTTCTCTCGTTTTTTCATAAACACTTCTAGGTCATCACCACAATCTTTCTCTAATTTTTCTACATCTTTCTCAAATGTCTTAATTGCACCTTTCTTATTCTGTAGCATCCATATATCTTTCACAGCTAATCCAAATAACTGCTGTAAAGGTTTCATTAACTGGTTTGTTATGTAATGGTTAAAATCTATTTGCACCTTATTCTCAATAATGTAAGAAGGTATTTCTATTTTTTCTCCCATCAATGCACCCGGTTTATCATTTACAACGAATACAAACTTTATACGGTCCCCTGGTTTCGGTTTATTACCTGGGTCACGCAACCCTATTCTATCTGCTAATACCTTATGTCCTATTTGTTGTGGGTTCTTATAATCACTACGCAGTGCCTTGGTAATAGTCAATTTATCCATTGATACTTTTCCATCTGCCAGATTCATTAAGGACTCTTGTAAATAATTTATTGCCGCAGCTATACTATTTTCTTTCATCAAAATAGTTAAAATACCACCATATACGTCCTTCAAATAATCACAAGAATCACGCCTTTTTAACGATAGTCCCATATATTTCATACTTCCTTTATTAGGGTCTTCCTCATATAACATACCTACATATCGCTTTTTTGATAATAATATAAACGGCATAAAAGTCTTTTCATATTCCAAATCCATTGGTGGTTTCAGGTATTCAGAAGATAACGCACCTGCTTCTTGTGCTAGTATAATCGTTAGTTCTAACGCTTTTTGTCCAACTATTTTCTCTCCTTCAGGCGTCTCCAAATTAAATGTAAAGAATACCGAATCTGTATCACCATACACATATTCTGCTCTTGTACGAACTGTTCCATAGTTAGGCACGTTCATTAACATATCTCCATACACCTTTTCAATTATTAAACGAGCATAAATAATCATCATTCTTCCTGTTGCCGTCGTTGAAGCTGCTACATCTTGTTCATAGAATGTTGATGTCCTCGCACCACATTGCCCATAAAGTGAATTTGCTGTTACTTTATAACCTAATTGTCGTTTATCTAGAATATTTTGCATAAAAGGATCACTTTCTGTCTTTATTCGTTTCCGTGTATCTTTACGTGCTTTCAATAACTCTGTCAATATAGACGGCATAATAGATAATTGATTCTCTGGCAATTGAGCCCATCTACATTTCTTTTTTCCTACTTTTACTTTCTCTTTTGTGCCAGCAGAACCTGGTTTTGGTAAATATTCATATGTATCAAATTCTATATCTATATATTCATAACCTGGCAAATTATCATAAATAAACTCACCCTTCTCATTACGCACTCCCTGTGTCTTATCTGGTAACAAATTTCCTTCCAAGTCATATTCTATTGACCACACCTTACTGTCGTGTGAATAATTTTGACTAATCATAGATGACGGATATAACGAAGAATAATCCACACAAGCTACTGGATTATCCATATAGATAGAACATTTTGGCGGTAACACAATTGCTCCCTCATATCCCTCTTCTTTTTTGGGTTTTTCCAAATCAGGCATTAATGTGTTCTTTTCCATACACTTCTTCGCTACGAAACTCGTTAGTTTAATACCTTGACCACGGAATATCAAGAAATTCACCGGAACACTACAAATATTTGACATTTCAGTATATCCCGTAATCACATCTATCTTATTCATCAAGTGATGAACCAAGTTACAATCCTGAATACAATATTTCGCAACAATTGCCTTGTCTTCATTGCTTCCATTCGCCAAACGAAATATGTCTTGTGGAGACAAATCATCCTTTGCCATCCCCCATTTTAACTTCTTTTTTTGGTCTAATACGTGATGTCCATTTATTACAATTACATTATACTTTTTACCATCCTTTTCTACACCCTTTTCTATATTTCGCACAACAAACTTCTCTCCATTATTATAGTAGTCTGTTGTAAAACTCGTAATTTCAATATGTATATAATCGTTTTTATTTAATCCCATCAAATTACTACTATACAGCTTTGTTATTTCATCTTCTCCATCATAATCACATTCCAAGTCCTTAATACTATCACTAATAAACTGCCCTGCAACATCATCCAATTTATAAGAAGACAAATTATAATCACGTCGGAAATAAGAATACATATCTATTTGTAAACGACCTAGCATATTGTAATATCTCAAATCATACTCTCCACTTGCGATCTGTATTTTCGTATTCATAATATCAAATCCAGGGTTCATAGTTGTTTGGTCACGAACAGATATGTGGTCTTTTATACGAGAACATTGTAAGAATTCACTCGCACAATTATTCTCTTGTGCACGACGAAACATAAACTCATAATCAAAACCAAATATGTTGTATCCTATGATTATATCTGGGTCTTCGCGCTGTATTAGTTTTGTCCATCGTAACAATAAATCCTTTTCCGTATCCGCACATTCTATTTCACAATTATCTACTTCTCCACAGTCACCCAACACTAAACAATGCTGAAAATTACATTCTTTTTCTCCGTAATTCATAAATGTAGACCCAATAAATGTTACTTTATCTCCTTCTAACTGCGGAAATTTATCTGATAATAACTCATTCAACGTATCTATGTTCTCTTGACGAGTATATTTATCATCTAGTAAGAACTCCAATAACAATGTCTTTTTTGCTATTTTTACTTTTGACTTCTTTTTGAATACATTGAAGTTATTACCTCCTTCTTCTACGTGTTGTTGTTGCTGTTGTGGTTCGTCCATTACAACACCCCCGCCATCTTCGTCATTCGTTTTTGCTAATTGCGATGCTTGTTCAAATATATTATCTGTCATCATTAATTGCTCTACAATTGGATTTGTGGTTGCCAGCATATCAATCAATGGATTCTCTGTTATACCTTTTATTAATTCTTCTACTTTTTCTTTACTTGGCATCTTCTTTGGATACACCACATCCACTTGTTCACTATATTTATTCATAGAAAACGCTTTCAATACACATTTTGTAAATATTTTAGTTGCCTGTTTTATATCTATATTCATCTTACGTTGCTGAATAAATACATCTGCTATGTTTGTTGCTAGTCGCTTATAGGTTTTACGTGGTAATGGAAAATCACCGTGACTACTACTCGCTTCAATATCAAAACTACATATCTTATATGGCACTCGTGTTTCTTTTGCTGGGTCCGGAGATATTTCCTCAACTGGAACAGTACATTCAACTGTGCAACTACTTTTTTTCTCTTCTTCACGATGAATAAGAATCTTTTTCCTGTTCATTTTAATCCATCCAGTTGGACTAATCTTGTTTACGTGAAAATACCTTAATAATGGTGGAATATTAGATTCATACAGCTCTATTTCATATTTTTTATAAACTAAATTGATTCGTTTACGCACTCTATCCGGTTTCTTATTACTTTTCTTTTCTTTACTTTCATTTTTTCCCTTTGAGTTGTCTTTCAGTTGTGGTTTTGTTTCCACATCAACGTATTGAAACCATAGATTTTTTAAACGAGTGTATGCCATTACACTATCAAATTGAAACTTAACAAATTTGAACTTTTTACCACCTGTAAATCCGTATAATTGCTTATGTTTTACTATTTCATACTCTAATTGAGGATACAATGCACCCATTCCTTTTTTTATATCTGTGTGAATCCAATGATTAACTTCTTTACTACTCCAGTTATCGTGAATCTTCACATAAAAGAATGGTTTGAAATTTTCAACAGTCGCGCATAAAGTTTCTCCTTTTTCATTAATACCAAACATACGAATCAAGAACTTCTTATCTTCCATACTATCATCGCTATCAAACACATTATAGTCTAATAAACGAAATGATAATTCATCGTTAGTTACATTTTCTTCTTTTGGCGAACTTTTTATATCATCTTCTTCATTCATAACGATAACACTTTCAGGCGCTTTTACTTTTTTTAGTTTCTTTTTTGGGGACTTTTTGACTGGAATAGGTTCTTCACACTCAACAATTACCTTCTTTTTTACTACCTTCTTCTTTTTTGGTGTTGTTACCTTCTTCTTTGATTCTACTTCTTTCAACGAATTACTCATTACTTATTATATTGGTATTCTTTATAAATAATTTTACGTATCAATTTTATGTAAAATTATTGAAATGAATTCTATGTTTTCTTGCTGTGTCATTATTTACTCTTTGTTTTTGAACTATCACCCTTCTTACCACGCTTCTTCTTTCTGTTCTTTGCCATTTCTACTTGGTCCTCTTTAACAAAACCACCAGATTTCTTCTTTGTTGCTCTCTTTTTTTTGGTTGCTTTCTTTTTATTAGCTGTTTTCTTCTTCGTAACTTTCTTTTTACTCATTGGAAACAATTTTTTCACCCAAGAAATAAATGATTGCTTCTTTCGCTCACCACCATAATAGATTGGTTCTTGTCCTGGCTTGAATGCATAAATAGTAGGATAACCGTTATTATGTGCATTGTGTGCTTGTAACATCTCTTCGTGAGCAGGCAATTCATTACTTTCTATTTTCATTACCTTTACATTTTCCTCCATATCAGGGGTCGCATCATTCCATTCTGGTGCCATCATTTGACAATGAGGACACCAGTCAGCGTATATTAATACTACACACGGTTCATTATGGTTGTGTATTTTATCTATCATATGAGGATTATGGTGAGTGTGATTAACAAATTCCATTATATATTACGAACAGATATTTTCACATCACTATATATAAAGACAAACAATGACTAAATTAAGATTTACATTTATATTGTTCCTTATTATTGTATTTTTGATTGGTATATATATTGTTTTAAACACTAAACACGACTTTAATAAACCATTATACGAACCAATTACCAGTTGTCCTACTATGTTATTACAACGCGGAAATACATTATTGATGTACAATTCAAACGAACCAGAAAATCCTAATGTAAACCCTATGGTATTTTATAGTTTAGACGAATATATCCAGTTCTACAATGAACAAAAACAACAAGGTAATGATTGTCCTGTATTATACCTACAACAGGAATACGATGCACAAAATAAAGCGGTCTATCGTGTTCGTCCTAGTCCATTTGAACTAGATGGCGGTGTATCCAAAGAACAACAAAACCAAATGTTTATTTCACTTGAGGATTATGCAGATGCTTCACGAGACCAGCCACCATACAATGCTAATAATTTCCCCGGATTTGACCCACACGGTCAATATGTTGGTGTATACACTGAACTAGACGCTATTCATTATTCAACTGAAACAGACCCTATTAGTGATAATTCTATGGACCCTAACTGGGGTGGTGTTACCCATACTAAAAAATCCGTTGATGCTGGTAAATACGAAGGGAATGTAGTCACACGTCCTGTTCTTTCGACTCCAAAAACCTCTTTTTATCCTTCCTTACCAAGCAATTTTCAGCCGCCTGTTGACGTTCTCTAAATAATTCCGTAATGTAACTTTTGTTTTGTTCTAATATTTTTAGAAAGTGCGTTGGTGTAGGTGTCCGTGCTAATGGTTCCTCTAATGGCCTGTCTTTTGACCGACGACGATATGATACTTTATTTGATAATGTAATATTTTCACTTTCATTACCAAAATCACTTGACAAAGATGAAGATAATAATGAAGACATACACGATGAAATAGACGAAGAACTACTACTCCTCTCTTTTGGAGACGAGCCTAAATTCATTATTTTTGTGGCTATACATACAAGATATTGTTTTTTTATGTCTATATTGTAAATGAATCCTACCAGCGATATCAGTAATAATACACCTCCTACTGATGAACCAACTACTGATATTCAAGATATTGATGTTTCGCTTAATGTAAACAACAATAATGATACCATAGATAATACCATTAACAATTATCCCTTCAAGAGTGATATTGAAAACGGATTGAATGGTGACTCTTACTCAATAAAACTTCGCACACCTTATTTAGCAAGTTCTCCAATGAAATATAATCGTTATGATTCATCAGAAAATACGAATTCTTCTCAATCTAGCAAAATCAGTAGACTAATGCATGAAAATTTTAAAAATGAACCCTTTGAAATTCCTGAAAAAACCTTTTCAAGAGGACGTTCCACATTTCGTTCTATACTTATGGATGTATCTGACCGAAACTCTGTAAGTGATTGCTATTCAGATAAACAAAAATCCAAATGGCTTAATAATACAAAAGTTCCACAGATATCTCTTACAGATTACTTTATGTTCTACTTTAATAGTTTAAGAAATAACAAGCAATATAAATTCGGTTACATTGAATATGTTGGAGAACTAAAAACAATTAATGAATTTTGTGACAATATCATTGGACTATTACTAGAACAATTAGAAGAAGAAAAAAGTGTTGCCAGTTCTAGTGATGACGCTTCTGAAGATATACTCACATTCTTGAATGATTATAATGATAAGTTAACCGAATGTTTTTATAAAATAGATAACTTTCTTATCAATAATATTGGGTTTATGAAACTATGTAGTGCCCCAGTTGATTTGTTCTTGGATAAATACTACTCTGCACGCAATAATAGTTGTGGCCTCATTAAACATACCCAATTTTCTTCCTCATATGACTGTTTATGTAGAGAAGAAATACAAGAAAATTACTATTATATTTCATATGTTGAATGTGTTGATACCAACATAAAAAATGTATATAAGTGCGACCTAGAAGACCAAATATATATGCATTGCTCTACAAAAAAAGCTGTTAGTATCCGTCGTATTGCTGCTATACATACATTATTTGGTGAATTATGGGCTCTATGTGAATTCATTAAAACAACTATTGAATTGAATGACCAATTGTTATTCAAAGTTATTATGCTATGTGGAAATTTCTTGGTATTACTCGGAGAATACGTTTGGAATACTACTTTGAAAGAACGTTATGCCGATTAAATCATAATTGTAAAAACGCACGAATATTTTGCGCACAATTCTTACCCAATTTACGCTTTTTACCATTGGATTCTAGCATTATTTCATCTAATAATGCAGGATTTTCGTTTATTTTATGAATCATATCTGGAAACGAATCAAAATATTTCATAATGCCAATTGCTGTATTACTACTAATACCCGGTATCTGTGAAAGCATTATTTCTCCAATGTTTTCCCTACAAATGTTATCTTTTTTTACTTTCTTTACCACCTGCACATAATCCGTTGGATGAGATTGAACATGTGACATTTGCTCTTCTTTTCCATCTTCGGTTGTAGAAGACATTGGTTTTTTTGATTGTAAATAACTCGGTGTCAAAAAATAAGGCGGGATTTGTTTCTCCTTATTTGTATCCATCTTTGTTGCTAAACTGATTATCCACTCCGCTGTTTCTCTTAATGAGATTGTACGAAATACACTAAATCCCTTGAACATCTGTAATGATGCTATTGACGAATTCATTATCTTCTTTTCTACAGGAGAATACAACTGATGAAACCCTCCTTCCAATAAATAGAAAATAGAATGGGGTGGGTATTCTTGTAAATGTAGCAACCTGTGCGACTGCTCCTTATACCGATTATCTTTTATAGACGCCATCATGTCTTGAAATGTTTTACGCTCTATCAATACCAAACGTTCTCCTTCATTACTCGTCAATAATATATCCCCCAGTGCCAATTGGTCTCTTTCAAGTGTTATGCTAGTTGCTTTTGTTTGTCCTTCTAGTAAGTTTTCACATTCTGTATATAAATCTCTCTCACGTATATCAATAATTACACGCATATAATAAATAGAGACCTACCTCTATTTATTATATTTTTAAAGCTATTTAATTAACTACAATATTGCTAAATTAATAAGCACCAGGGCGAACACCTACTGGTCTAGAAACACGAGTAGTAGTAGTTAGAGGCATGCTCAAAACAGCCATTCTTTGGGAAGTCTTTCTCATATGGACAGATTCCCAGGCGGTTCTTCCTACTTGTTCAGGAAGTCCTGCCTTCTTGTCTCCACCACCTTGATTTTGGTTAGTAATAGAAGATAAACTGCTTGTTTTGTTAGATCCGCTCAATACCATTATATATATACTAAACATATATCTTTTTTTATTGTAAATTACTTTTGTAAACCACATAAAATTGATTGTATATGCCTTGTATACATTTACACATCCACATATCCTTTGAACGAATGGAAAAAAATAATCAAGACGAAGATATTGTTTTACAACAAAACGAACACGGTGAAGATATTTATTTATTTGACCCATATAACCCCCTAAATCAATTGATTACCGATGAAGAAATAAAAGATATCCTGAAAAGATACGGCGTTGATACTACTATCTACAATTATAATCTATATAAGCGTGCATTTATTCACCAATCATACACAAAAAGACCACACGTAGAAAATGTTGAAAATAATATTGTTGTTCAAGACCGACCCACTAACTGTTTACCTTTATATACAAAATCAAATGAGCGATTAGAGTTTGTAGGAGATGGAATATTAGAATGTATTACTAAATATTACTTATATAGGCGATTTCCAAAAGAAAATGAAGGATTTATGACTGAAAAAAAAATTGCACTCGTTAAAAATGAATCTATTGGTAAAATGGCATACGAAATGGGATTACATAAATGGTATGTTTTATCTAAACACGCTGAATCCAAACAAACTCGCACTAATCTGAAAAAATTAGGTTGTTTGTTTGAAGCATTTATTGGTGCTATGTTCTTGGACTTTAACAAACTATCTATACACGATGATGATGCATGGTTCTCTAATCTATTCATCACTGGACCTGGATTCCAGATGGTACAAGTATTTGTAGAAAAGGTATTTGAAAAACACGTTAATTGGATTGAACTCATCCGCAATGACGATAATTACAAAAATATATTACAAGTGAAAATACAAAAAGAGTTTAAAATTACCCCTGATTATCTTGAAGTAGAACATCACGATACCGATAATGGCTACCACATGGGAGTTTATCTATGTTTGGGAATTGCCATTCACGAGGTCACCCCAGATATGGCTATCCCACTTTCCAAATTTAACAGTTATCAAGATATACATTTACATATGTCAAAACATAATTCCGTATTCGTCTTCCTTGGTGAAGGCATACATAAAATAAAAAAAAAGGCCGAACAGATTGCGTGTGAAAATGCTATCCGAGCACTACATCTGTTTTAAAGCATTGTTTAGGTAATTTATTATAGCATACATCACTATTCAGTTATATTTTTTACTTGTTTCACTATATTGCGGTAATACTTGTATTTTTTTATACAATTATTGTATAGACAAATGGATAAAATTGGTAACATTGAAAATTTGTTCCCCATACAGAGAAAATCACCTGCTACACGAAAAACTTTTCAATACAAAATGGGTCCAAAACCAGATATACCTGCAGATGAAGACAAGAAAGAACCTAAACCGACTATTATCACCAAATCTGACAAATATAATAATGTTGACCGTTCATTATTGTTAGGAAAACTAAACAAAAAGAATGCAAAACTCGTTGGTATTGTTGAAAAAGCACCCACTCAAACTACCATTGATACTCCTTCCTACGCAATGTATTCTATCGAAAAACCACGTGAAATATTCATCAATGGAGAAACTAGTGATGCCCTTTTGCAAAAAGAGACCCCAGAAAATAAAGAGACCATTACTGACGAGACTGAACCTATTATTGATGAAGACGAACAAGACCAACTTATCGTAACAAAAAAACAAACCCAAGATATCGTTTTTGAAGGGTCTCCCGAACAAGAAACACAAACCTATTCTGAAATAGAAAACAAAGAACTACAACTAACTAAAGACGACTCCCAGAATATTTCAGATGACAAAGAGGAGAAAGAGACCATAGAATCAATGGACGCTGATGCAGA